>Ga0307477_10000177_pt1 | contig 88351 bp, 70 predicted proteins | sample atmos_gasesECM2C_FD_203316 | JGI IMG/M metagenome (GOLD analysis project Ga0307477, IMG submission 203316) | Hardwood forest soil microbial communities from Morgan-Monroe State Forest, Indiana, United States - atmos_gasesECM2C_515 | ecosystem: Environmental > Terrestrial > Soil > Temperate...
CAGGTCGCGGTGGGCGTACAGCAATCGAATCGGGCGTCGTGGCGCGCCCTCGACAAGGCCGGATTCACCCGGGTCTTCGCCGGCACCATCGAGTCGACCGACCCGAGCGACAACGGCCCCAGCTACCTCTATCTCCGTCGCCGCTGACTGGCAGGCTGCGCATCACCCCACCGTGACGTCGTGCCTCACCGCACCTGGACGTCGTGCCTCACCGCACCTGGACGTCGTGCCTCACCGCACCTGGACGTCGTGCCTTACCGCACCTTGATGACGACCGATCCAACCGCATGGTCGTGCCACGCCTGACGCTTCCGATCCCACAGCGGCGACAGGACGTTGAGCAAGCCGGGAATGAACAGGGCCGCCCACAGCAAGATGTAGAGGGCCCGCCTTGCCATGCCGCGGCCCGTGCCGATGGGATAGCCCGTCTGATCACTGCGCACCGCGATGCCGAGTGCGAGCTTGCCGACCGTCTGGCCCCGGCCGTCGAGGATGCCGAAATAGAGCAGCGTCGCCGCGACCCAAATGACGTTCGACAGCGCCGACGCGGTGGAATTCACCGTCGTCGTGTTCGAGCCCGTAAAGGGGTCGGTGGCCGTCGTGCTCGACGCCGCCAGGATGACGACGATCAGGATGATCGTCGGGATGCCCAACACGAGCCCGTCGAGGAGCGCGGCCACCACCCGCTGCCACCACTCCGCCAGGGGCCGCCCGAAGTTGTCGGTGGCCGGCGTCTGATACCCGCCATAGTGCGCCCCGGGTTGCGGCGGGTAACTGGGCGGCGGGTACCCGGGAGGGCCGTAACCGGGGGGCGCTCCGTACGTCGGAGGTGCTCCGTAGGGCGGAGGCGCTTCGTATCCGGGGGGAGGCGCGTACGTCGGAGGTGGTCCGTATCCGCCGGGGGGCGCTCCGTAAGTCGGAGGTGCTCCGTACGGCGGGGGTGGGGGTGGTGGATAGACGGCCGCCGAGGGATCGGGTGGCGGGTACGCACCCGCCGAGGGATCAGGCGGTGGCGGCGGCGAATAAGTGGGGGCCGGGGGCGGATACGCAGGGGCGGGAGGCGGATACGCGGGCGCGGGATACGCGGGCGCGGGATACGTGGCCGGAGGAGCGTACGGGGGAGACGGGGGATATGGCGGCGGCGGCTCGTAGGCCGGAGTCGGGGGGTACGCCGGAGGCGGGGGCGGCGGTGTGGGGTCGTCGGGGGCGCGATCTTCGGGAGGATCCGGCGGCTGCCCGCTCACGATGAGCTCCGCACGACGTCCATGTTGATCAACCTTCCCTGGGACGGTCGTCCCGACTGAGGTGAGCCGCAACGTACAGGCGGCCCCCGACCGTGACCGGCTGGAGCCGACCCGAAACGGGGACGATCTCGCCCTCGGACGTCTCCGCCTCCGGGTAGAGGCCGGGGTCCATCTCCCTGTCCCTCGGTTCGGCCAGGTACCCGCGCCGGTAGGCCTGGTGCCCCCATCGCTTCTTGGTCGGAACGAGCATCTCGACGAATTCCCCTGCAATGTCGCGGCTCTCCATCTTGAAGAGCTCCTCGGCTGGCTTGTTCATGCCCAGTACGACGCCCTGGAAGTCCACGATGACCACCGGCTCGGTCCCGTTGTCGTACTCGGGGACGGCGGCGAGCACAGCGTCGGGGATCTCGAGGGAGATCTCGTCGTCGGGCAAGGCGCAACTCCTTCGGCCGGGGAAGTCCAGGGGGCGCGTCCCTGGTGATCCTGTCTCGACGGTATCCGGCGCCCGGCATGCCGGCCACAGCGGCCGGCGCCGAGGCCCCCGGTACGCTGCCGAGGGATCCGATGTCACACCCCCATGATCAAATGGGCGCGATGGCGCCCACGGAGCTCCCGGCCGCACTGGCCGGGTTCCACCCGGCGGTCGCGAGCTGGTTCGCGCGCCGGTTCCCGGACGGACCGTCGCCGCCCCAGGAGCAGGGGTGGCCGCTCATCTCGGGCGGTGGCGACACCCTGATCGCCGCGCCCACCGGCTCCGGCAAGACCCTCGCCGGCTTCCTGGTGGCGATCGACGCCGCCTACCGGGCCCGCGCGGCGGGCGACGACATCGGCGGGACCCGCTTGGTGTACGTCTCCCCCTTGAAGGCGCTCGCCGTCGACATCCACGAGAACCTCGAGCGCCCCCTGGCCGAGATCGCCGAAGTCGCCCAGGAGCTCGGACTGCCGGTTCCACCCATCACCGTCGCGGTCCGAACGGGCGACACCACCTCCAGTGCGCGCACCGCCATGGTGAAGGCCCCGCCGACGTTCCTCGTGACGACGCCGGAGAGCCTGTACCTGCTGGTCACGGCGGACCGGAGCCGGGCCGTGCTCGGCAACGTGGACACCGTCATCGTCGACGAGATCCACGCGCTCGCCCGCGACAAGCGCGGTTCGCACTTGACGCTCACCCTGGAGCGCCTCGAGCACCTCCAGCTCGGGGCCCGCCCGCAGCGGATCGGGCTGTCGGCCACGCAGCGCCCCATCGAACGCACGGCGCGCCTGCTGTCGGGCGCGGGCGCCGACCGGGCCACCGCCATCGTGGACTGCGGTCACGCGCGTCAGCTCGCCGTCCGCATCGAGCTGCCCGACACCGAGCTGTCGGCGGTCGCCTCGACCGAACAGTTCGGCGAGGTGATCGACCGCATCGCCTCACACGTACAGGACCACCGCACGACGCTCGTCTTCGTGAACACGAGGCGGATGTCCGAACGGCTCGCCCACCTTCTCGGCGAACGCCTGGGGCCCGACCAGGTGGCGGCGCACCACGGCAGCCTGTCGAAGGACCGCCGGCAGCGGGTGGAATCGCGCTTGCGCGCCGGAGACCTGCGAGCGCTCGTCGCGACGGCCTCGCTCGAGCTCGGGATCGACATCGGCCCGGTGGAACTCGTGTGCCAGGTCGGGTCGCCCCGCAGCATCGCCACGTTCCTCCAACGAGTGGGGCGATCCAACCACTCGCGGGGTGGGACACCGGAGGGGATCCTCTACCCGATGACACGCGACGAGCTGGTCGAGTGCGCGGCGCTGTTGGCCGCGGTCCGGGCCGGCCGCCTCGACGCCACCTGTCCCCCGGTGGCACCGCTCGACATCCTCGCCCAGCAGGTCGTGGCCGAGGTGGCGGCGGCCGAGGAGTTGCGCGAGGACGATCTGTTCGACCTGGTTCGCCGCGCCGCGCCATACGCCGAGCTGGAGCGCGACGATTTCGACTCGGTCGTCGCGCTGGTGTCGGAGGGCATCACGACCGGGCGCGGCAAGCGGCTGGCGTACGTGCATCGCGACCAGGTGAACGGCGTGCTGCGGCCGCGACGCGGCGCCCGGCTCGCGGCGCTCACGAGCGGCGGGGCCATCGCCGAGGTGGGCGACTACCGCGTGGTGGCCGAGCCCGACGACCTGCCGGTCGGCACCGTGAACGAGGACTTCGCCATCGAGTCGATGGTGGGCGACGTGTTCCTCCTCGGGACCCACTCCTGGCGCATCCGCCGGGTCACCCAGGGCGAGGTGCGGGTGGTGGACGCGGAGGGAGCGCAACCGACCATCCCGTTCTGGGTCGGGGAGGCACCGAGCCGGACCGAAGAGCTGTCCGACGAAGTGTCCGCGCTGCGGCGCACCGTGGGCCAGCTCCTCACCGACTCCGGCTCCTCCGACGGAGCCCCCGATGCCCGTGCGGCGGCGCAGCATCACGTCGAGCAGGCGTGCGGGCTCGACCGCGACGCGGCCGCCCAGCTGATCGACTACCTGGCGGTCGGGCTGGGCGAGCTCGGCATCCTGCCGACGCGCCACGACGTCGTGTTCGAACGGTTCTTCGACGAAGCGGGTGGGATGCAGATGGTCGTGCACGCCCCTCTGGGCGGGCGCATCAACCGCGGGCTCGGCCTGGCGCTGCGCAAGCGGTTCTGCGCCACCTTCGACTTCGAGCTCCAGGCGGCGGCGAGCGACGACTCGGTGGTGCTGTCGCTCGGGCCGCAGCACAGCTTCCCGCTCGAGAGCGCGCCCCGTCTGCTGCGCTCGGAGACGGCCGAGGCCGTGTTGCGCCAGGCGGTGCTGGCGTCGCCCATGTTCGCGTCGCGGTGGCGCTGGAACCTCAACCGTGCGCTCGCCGTGCTGCGCTTCCGCGGGGGGAAGAAGAACCCGGTGCCGATCCAGCGCATGGAGGCGGACGACGTGATGGCGGCCGTGTTCCCCGCCCTCGCCGCCTGCCAGGAGAACGCCCCCACCGGTCCGGTCGAGATCCCCGACCACGTCATCGTGCGGCAGACCATGTACGACTGCCTGCACGAGGCCATGGACATCGACGGGCTGGTCGAGGTGCTGGCCGAGCTCGAGGCGGGCGACGTGCGCGTGCACTTCGTGGAGTCGTCCGAACCGTCGGTGTTGTCGCACGAGATCCTGAACGGCAAGCCGTTCACCTTCCTCGACGACGCTCCCCTCGAGGAACGACGCACGCGGGCGGTGCAGCTGCGGCGCGGCCTTCCGCTGCATGCCGAGGCATTGGGCCGGCTCGACGCGGCTGCGGTCGAGCGGGTGCGGGCCGAGGCCGCGCCGGACGTGCGGGGGCCCGAGGAGCTACACGACCTGCTGCTTTCGACCGTGGTGTGGCGTCCCCAGCCCGAGTACTCCCAGTGGTTCGACGTGCTCGCGCAGGCGGGGCGGGCCGTCGCCGTCACGGTGGATGGTGCCGAGCTGTGGTCCGCCACGGAGCGTCGCGGGTGGGTGGAGGTGCTGTGGCCGGGGGCCACATCGGGCGGTGCCGGCGGTTCCGAGGCTCCGACCCAGGAGGAAGTGGCCGCCGAGGTCGTGCGCGGACACCTGGACGTGTCCGGGCCAGTGACGGTACCTGCGCTGGCGGCGCGCACGGCCCTGCGAGCTTCAACGGTGAAGATCGCGCTCGCACGTCTCGAGGCCGAGGGCTTCGCCATGCGGGGGCGCTTCGAGGAGATCGCCGGCGAGGAGCAATCGGCCGGTGAGAACGAGCAGTGGTGTGCGCGGCGGCTGCTGGCACGCATCCACTCCTATACGCAGCACCGTTTGCGGCGCGAGATCGAGCCCGTCACCGCACAGGACTTCATTCGCTTCCTCCTGCGGTGGCAGCACGTCGCGCCCGGCTCGCAACGTCAGGGTCGAGCCGGGGTGCTGGCCGTGGTCGACCAGCTCCAGGGGTTCGAAATCCCGGCGGGGGCGTGGGAGGAGTCGGTCCTCCCCACCCGGGTCGAGGCGTTCCAGCATCGGTGGCTCGAAGACCTGTGTCTGGCGGGCGAGCTGGTGTGGGGACGGCTGTCCTTGCGACCCACCGGTCTCGAGGACGCCCCCCGACGGGGCTCGTCCACTCCGTCGCGCGCCACGCCGGTGACCTTCGCGTTGCGCGAAGACCTACCGTGGCTGCTGTCGGCGGCGCGCGGTGAAGCACGTCCCGCCGAGCCAGTTCACGGCGCGGCGCGCGAGGTGCTCGACGCGTTGCGAACCAACGGTGCGATGTTCCATGCCGAGCTTCGGAAGGCGACGGGGCGGCTTCCGGTGGAGGTCGAAGAGGGGCTCTGGGACCTGGTGGCGCGGGGCATTGTCACGGCCGACGGATTCCAGGCGGTGCGCTCGCTCCTCTCGGCTCGTGAGGCGTGGAGACGACGGCACCGCCAGGAGCAACGGATGCGGATCGGGGCGCGGCGCGCGCCGACCTGGCGCGAGGGGGGCGAGGGTCGTTGGGCGCTCCTGCCGGCAATCGGAAGCGACGATGACCGCGACAGCCTCGCCGAGCAGGTCGCCGGCCAGCTGCTGGCGCGCTGGGGCGTGGTGTTCTGGGACCTCATGGCCCGTGAGAACCTGGCCCTGCCATGGCGCGAGATCCTGTGGGCGCTCCGGCGTCTCGAGGCGCGCGGCGTGGTGCGCGGCGGCCGGTTCGTGACCGGATTCGCGGGCGAGCAGTACGCAGCGCCCGAAGCGGTGGAGGAACTGCGGCGTGTGCGCCGCACCCAGCGCAACGGTGAGAGGGTGCGGTTGAGCGGCGCCGACCCGCTGAACCTGGCGGGGATCGTGCTCCCGGGCCCACGCGTCACCGCGGTGCGGACGAACTCTGTGACCTACGTCGACGGGGCCCCGCCACCTGTCGACGCGACAGCGGACAACGGGGCTCGGGGCAACGGGCAGCGCCCGGTACGGCCGGTCCACACCTCGGCCTGACGCGCTCACCGCGCTGAGCCTGGGCGTGGCCCTGGGTTCGTCCTGGCCCACCCGGCCCGGTGTGGTCTGAGCGTGCGGTCGGCGGGTTCGGCCGGGCCTCCTCCGCAGCCAGCTGTGGTGCTGGCACGGCACCGATCGACCGGCTGACCTCCTTGGCCCGGGGCCCGCACTCGGTCACACTTTCCACGTGCGCACGGGGGCGATCGCGCCGTGAACGAAGTTCTCCTGAACAGGCGAGCACCAGCGGCTGAGGGCTGATTGGGACCCATGGACGGGCAAGCCGTGCGGATCGCCGCGTACCGCTTCCGCGCGACATTCCGTCACCGGCGGGGCGGCTACCTGTCGCTGGTCGTGCTGATCGCGCTCGTGGGCGGCCTCGCCATGGGCGGGGTGGCGGCGGGGCGCCGCACCCAGTCGTCGTACTCGGTGTACGTCCGCAGCACGAACCCCTCCGACTTCGGGGTCGGGACCGCCATACTGAACCCACAGGCGGGGGTCTACGACGGCTACGACCCTGTCTTCATCCGCACCATCGCGCAGCTCCCCTTCGTGCGGCGCGTGGCGACGGAGTCGGGGGTCGACGTCCTTCCCCTCGGGCGAAACGGAGCCCCGGTGAACGACCCCGCCCTCCCCCCGCAGGCGGGACTCGGTCTCGGCAGCGTCGACGGCCTCGGCTTCTCCGTCAACCGACTGAGTGTGACCGACGGTCGGCTCCCGGACCCGCGCCGGGTCGCGGAGATCGCCATGCCCGCGGGCTCCGCCGCCTCGCTGCACCTACGCGTGGGTGACCACGTCCCGCTCGGCCTGTACACGAACGTGCAAACCCTTGACCCCGCCTTCGGGACCGCCGCGGTCGCTCCCTACCGTCGCCTCGACGCAAAGCTGGTCGGGATCGTCGTCCCCAGCAGCAACATCCTCGCCGACGACGTCGACAGCCAGACGTCCTCGTTCGCTTACTTCACGCCGGCGCTCACACGGCAGTTGCTCGGCTGCTGCGTGAACTACTCGGCGAGCGCCATCAACGTGGCAGGCGGAAGTCGCAACGTCTCCGCCGTGGAGAACGAGATCACACGGGCTCTGCCCCCGGGCGAGCCCCCGTTTATCACGCCCACGACCGCGGACAACCTCGCCAAAGCCGAACGCTCCCTCAGGCCCGAGGCCATCGCGTTGACGGTGTTCGGGGGAATCGCCGCACTGGCGGCCCTCGTGATCGCGGCGCAGATCATCGGACGAGCGGTGCGCATCGGCACGCAGGAGACGGCGACGCTCCGTGCCCTCGGCGCCGACCGGATCACGACCGCCGCTGACGCGCTCGTCGGGCTGCTCGCGGCGGTCGTGACGGGAGCGTTGCTCGCCGCCGTGGTGGCCGTCGCCCTGTCGCCGCTGTCTCCTCTGGGCCCGGTCCGCTCCGTCTACCCGACCCCGGGCGTGGCGTTCGACTGGACGGTGCTCGGCCTCGGCGTCGCCGTCCTGATCGTCGGGCTCGGCGCGCTCGCATGCCTGTTCGCCTACCGATGGTCGCCCGATCGAGCCGCGCGGCGCTCCCTCGGGGCGGAACCGACCTCGAACGTGGCCCGGCTCGCGACCGCCTCGGGGATGCCGGTGGCCGCCGTGGCAGGGATCCGGTTCGCGCTCGATCCGGGAACGGGAAACGAGGCCGTGCCGGTGCGGTCGGCCATCGTCGGCGCCGCGCTCGCCCTCATGGTCCTGATCGGCACGATCACGTTCGGCGCCAGCCTCGATTCGCTCGTGTCGACCCCGAGGCTCTTCGGATGGAACTGGAACTACGCCTTGGGCTCGGGGGGGAACATCCCCGGGGCTCAGTCCGCCTCATTGCTGGCCCGCGACCGCTACGTCGCGGCGTGGTCCGGCTACTACTTCGGTCTCTTGCACCTCGACGGACAACTCGTAGCTGTCATGGGCGGCAGGCCTGGCACCTCGGTCCAGCCACCGCTCCTGAGCGGGCACGCCCTGGAGGCACCCGGAGAGGTCGTCCTCGGGCCCGTCACGCTGGCCGACTTGCACAAGCACGTCGGCGACACCGTCGCGGTCAACGACGGGGCCCAGCCTGGCACGAGGCTCAGGATCGTCGGCACGGCCACAATGCCCACACTGGGAAACGGTGCGAAGCACCTCGAGATGGGCAGCGGCGCGCTGCTCCCCTCCACGGTCATCCCAGCGGCACAACTGAACCTGTTCAACAACCCGTTGACCGGGCCCGACACGATCTTCGTCGACCTCAGGCCGGGAGCTCACCGTGCACCGGCACTGCGGTCCCTCCAACAGATCGCGTCCAGACTCACCAACAACTTCAACTTCGGCGTGTTTCCGGTCTCCGTGGCCCATCCCGCCGAGATCGTGAATTACCGCTCCCTCGGGACGACCCCCGCCATCCTCGGCGCCGCCCTTGCGGCAGGCGCAGTGGTGGGCCTCGCGTTGACGCTGATCGCATCGGTCCGACGACGTCGTCGCGATGTCGCGCTGCTGAAGACGCTCGGATTCACGGCGCGGCAATTGGCGGGGGCGGTGGCGTGGCAGTCCAGCGTCGCCGTTGCGGCGGGCGCGATCGTGGGCATTCCCCTGGGCATCGTCCTCGGACGCGTGACGTGGGACCTGTTCGCCGGGGAGATCCACGCCGTGCCCGCGCCCACCGTGCCGGCGCTGGCCACGATCCTGATCGGCGTCGGTGCACTTGTGACGGCCAACGTCGTCGCGGCTGTCCCCGGGCGCATCGCGGCGCGCACCCCCACCGGAGTGCTGCTTCGGGCCGAGTGACCCGCGTCCGCGGGACGCGCCCGGCGGCGCGCCAGAATGCCCGGGTGAGCGCGCCCAGGAAGCCGGCCGTCATGGCCGCGATGCGCCTCGAGGCGCTTGCCCTCGGCGGTGGCGTGATCAGGACCGGCATGGGGCACCGTCGCGCCGAGGTGGTGGCGAAGCGGGTGGCGAGCGAGATCGGACCGGACGTGGCCATCGTGCTCGCCGGCATCTCGGGCGGGCTCGACCCGGCGCTCGCCCCCGGTGACGTCGTGGTGGCGACGTCGGTGCGCGATCCGGATGGAGAGGTCCTCGAGCTGTCGCACCGCGACGCGTCGGAGGTGGCGGCGGAGTTGCGCCGCGACGGGCGCACGGTCCACCTCGGCCCCATCGCCTCGTCGACCACGATCGTGCACGGCGAACGGCGCGCCGCTCTGGCGGAGTCGGGGGCGCTGGCCGTCGACATGGAGTCGGCCTGGGTGGCGCGGGCGATCTGCCCGCACCGCCTCGTGGTCGTGCGCGTCGTGGCGGACACCGCCGGGAATTTCGTACGCGGGCTCTTGAAGGGCCTGATCGCGCTCCGCCACGTGCGTCCCGCCATCAACCGATGGCCCGGAGCGGCGACGTGATCACGGCTTCGAAGACGACCGACAGGAGGATGCCATGACGCTGCGCACCCGACGACTGGGGACGCCCGACCTCGAGATCACCACGGTCGGCTTCGGCGCGTGGGCGGTCGGGGGAGGTGGATGGGCCTTCGGTTGGGGGCCCCAGGACGACGCCAGCTCGGTCGCCGCCATCCAGCACGCCGTGCGGCGCGGCGTGAACTGGGTCGACACCGCCGCCATCTATGGCTACGGCCACTCCGAAGAGGTGGTCGGGAAGGCGGTGCGCGAGCTACCCGCGTCCGAACGTCCCTACATCTTCACCAAGTGCGGGTTGATCCCCGACCTCGACAATCCGTTCGACGAGCCAGAGCGCAACCTCCAGCCCGCGTCGATCCGGCGTGAGGTGGAGGCGTCGCTGAGCCGGCTCGGCGTCGAGCGAATCGACCTCTACCAGTTCCACTGGCCCGACGAGACCGGCACGCGGGTGGAGGATTCCTGGGGAGAGATGGTGCGGCTCGTCGAGGAGGGAAAGGTGCGGGCCGCGGGGGTGTCCAACTTCGACGTGGAGCTGCTCGACCGGTGCGAGGCGGTCCGGCACGTGGATTCTCTTCAGCCCCCGTTCTCGCTCATCCGGCGGGACTCGGCCGCCGATGTCATCCCGTGGTGTGCCGAGCACGACACGGGGGTCATCGTCTACAGCCCGATGCAGTCGGGACTGCTCACCGACTCGTTCACGGCCGAGCGTGTCGCCGCACTCGCACCCGACGACTGGCGTCGGCGCGACGAGGACTTCCAGGAACCGGCGCTTTCGCCCAACTTGGGGCTACGCGACGCCCTCCGGCCGATCGCCCAGCGTCACGGGACTTCGGTAGCGGCCTTGGCGGTGGCGTGGACCCTGGCGTGGCCGGGTCTGACCGGCGCCATCGTGGGTGCGCGGAGCCCCGACCAGGTGGACGGATGGATCGCGGCCGGATCGCTCGAGCTCACCGAGGACGACCTGTCAGAGATCGCGGAGGCGATCCGCCGAACCGGTGCGGGCTCCGGACCGGTCGCGCCCGCCGTGCGGGGTGCGTGGTGACCGCCATCTGATGACCGTCGCCTGGTGACCCCGGCCTGATGACCCCGGCCTGATGACCCCGGCCTGATGCTGGAATTCGACGGCCTGGTCCGTCACTACGGCGACGTGGTCGCCCTGGACGGGCTGTCGTTCACGGTTCCCGCGGGACAGGTCTTCGGCTTTCTCGGTCCGAACGGTGCGGGCAAGACGACCGCGATGCGAGCGGTCTTCGGCCTCGTGGGGCTCGATCACGGAAGCGTCCGGTGGAAGGGCGCCCCGGTCACGGCGACCGAACGCCGGCGCTTCGGGTACATGCCCGAAGAGCGCGGCCTGTACCCCGGCATGGTCGTGGCCGACCAGGTCGAATACCTGGCGCGGCTGCACGGCCTGACCCGTCCCCAGGCAGTGGACGCCACTCGTCACTGGCTCGACCGGATGGGGGTCGGAGACCGGGCCACGAGCAAGGTCGAAGCCCTGTCGCAGGGCAACCAGCAGCGCGTGCAGCTCGCCGCCGCCCTGGTGCACGAGCCGGAGCTGCTCGTGCTCGACGAGCCGCTGTCGGGACTCGATCCGGTCGGCGTGGACGCCGTCGGCGACGTGCTCATGGAGCAGGCCGCAGACGGGCGCGGCGTGCTGTTCTCGAGCCATCAACTGGACCTCGTCGAGCACCTGTGTCAGTCGGTGGCGATCATCGATCACGGCCACCTGGTCGCAAGCGGACCGGTCGAGGAGCTCACGACGGGCGGCCGCCGTCGACTGGTGGTGAAGGTGGAAGGCGACTGGACCGGTGCGTGGGCACGGCGCGTCCCGGGGGCGAACGTGTCGAGGGTCGAAGGCGGTGCGGTGCGCCTGGTGCTCGACGACACAACCGACCCGCAGTCCGTGCTGGCCGCGGCCATGGAAGCCGGCCCGGTCGTGCAGTTCGGGTTCGAGCGCCGCCGGCTGTCCGAGGTCTTCCGCGAGGCGGTGTCGTGAGGTTCGGCTTTATCGCCGCCGCGGCCGCCGTCGCCGGCGCGACCGCCGTGGCTGCCGTGGCCGCCGTCGCCGGCGACGCCGTGAGGTACGCGCTCATCGCCGCGGCCGTCGTCGTAACCGCACTCCGGGTGTGGAGGCGTCGCCAACGGCGCCTCGCTTCGGACGAAGCGGGCTCGGGGCCGGGGTCGCGTGCGGGTGGAGGGGGCGGCCCGGCCCCAGGGGGCCGCGTCACAGCGGCGCTCGACACTTTCGGCGGAGACGTCGGCCTCGTGGCGCGGCGCGAGATCCGTGAGCGCGTCAAGGGACGGGCCTTTCGCGTTGGCACCGTCGTCATCCTGCTGGCGGTGGCCGCAGCGGTGGTGATTCCCGTCCTGCGCAAAGGCCACCAGGACTACCACCGCGTCGGCGTCGTGGGTGCGCTCTCCACACCGCTTCGAGTCGCCGTGGTGGCGGCCGGTCCGGCGGTGGGAACGACGGTGAGGCTCGTGTTCGAGCCGTCGCTCGCGGCCGCCGACCGCGACCTTAGGTCCGGCCGTGTTGCCATCGCCCTCGTGGACGCGCGCCGGCTTGTCGTCAACCAAGGCTTGGCTCCTTCGGACACCTCCACCACGGCGCTCCTCGTCCGGGTGCTGGCCAGTGACCTCAGCTTGCAGGGTGGGCTCGAACAAGCGGGCATTCCACCCGACCGGGTTGCCGCCCTCGCGCATCCTCGCCCCCTTCCGGTCACGAGCCTGCAACCTGCCCGCCACAACGACACGGCCCGCACGACCGAGATCTACTCGCTCGTCCTCACCTACGTCCTGCTCACTCAGTTCGGCACCTGGATCCTCATCGGCGTGATCGAGGAGAAGTCGTCGCGGGTGATCGAGGTCCTACTGTCGACTGTCCGCCCCGCCCAGTTGCTCGCAGGCAAGGTCATCGGCATCGGCCTGGTCGCGCTGGCGCAGGCGGCGTTGATCGTGGGCGTCGCCCTGGGGCTCGGGGCGGCGATCGGCTCCGACCTGCTGCACGGAACGGCGGCTTCGGGGGTGCTGGGCGCGCTCGTGTGGGTGGTGCTCGGCTACGCCTTCTATTCCTGGGTGTACGCGGCCGGAGGGTCGCTTGCGGACCGCCAGGAGCAGGTGCAGAGCCTCGCCTTCCCTCTGCAGCTCCCCCTCCTGTTCGGCTACATCGTGTCGTTCACTGCCCTCGGTTCGGGTGAGCCCTCGACCCTGATCAAGGTGCTCGCGTACCTTCCGCCCACCGCGCCGTTCGCCATGCCCGTGCTCGTCGGCCTGGGACACGCCACGTGGTGGGAGTTCACGCTTTCCGCCGCCCTCATGGTGGTCGCCATCGCGGTCGTCGTGCGGCTCGCCGGGGCCATCTACGCCAGGGCGATCCTCCGCACGGGTGGTCGCCTCCACGTCCGCCAGCTGTTCGCAGGCGAGCGCGCGTGACTGAGCGCCGGCGCACTATCCCTGTCGCTGGCGGCGACGAACTCAGTGGGAAGGTATGGCCGGGATCGACGCCAACGACGACACACGCCGCGGGCACATCGCCAGGTGAAGACAAACTTTCGAGGGTCGACGAAGACCGCTCCGGGCGCGGCTCGACTCCTTTGCGACAGTCGACACCGATGAAGCGGGCGAGCCTTCGACGTCTCTGTACTGTCAAGAACGGAACTCTGAGGAGGGAAGATCGTGGGCAAGGTCGTTGCGGGAATCACCACCTCTGTCGATGGGTACATCACCGGCCCGGATGACGGGCCTGAGTGCGGCCTCGGGGTCGGCGGCGAAAGGCTGCACTATTGGGTGTTCGGAGGACCGTGGACGTACGAGTCTCCAGAACGAGGGGAGCCGATCGGTGAGGACAAGGCCTGGTTCGATGAGGTCATGGCCGCGAACGGGGCGGTGATCGCCGGACGCGCTACCTACGAGGCTGCTGGTCACTGGGGCGACACGAATCCCTTCGGTATCCCGCTTTTCGTCGTCACACACCGGCCCCAGGAGCAGCCACCGGGTGAGGAGTTCATGTTCGTCGGCAGCCTGGGCGAGGCGGTGAGCCGGGCGAAAGAAGCGGCGAACGACAAGCAAGTGCACGTGATGGGCGGCGCCGACACCATCCGCCAAGCACTGGCTGGCGACTATCTCGATGAGCTCTCCGTGATCATCGCTCCGGTGATCCTCGGAGCTGGAAAGCGGCTGTTCGACGGGTTCACGCGCTCGGTCGAGCTCGAGCATCTGAGCGTCCGACAGTCGCCGTTTGCCACGTTCATCGACTACCGCATCAAACGCTGAGCAACGTCAACGTCCTCGGTCCTTGAATTCCGATTACCTGGTTGGGCGAGACGCTACCGACAAGCGCACACTCGATCGTGTGGTCACGCCTTGAGAATGAGGCGGATGAGCCGGGCGTACTGCACCAGGTGCCGATCACCGATGAAGCCCTCGAGCACATGGCGCCGGGCGCGCTGGCCCATGGCGGTAAGAGTCTCGGGCCGCTCGAGCATGGAAGCGAGCGTGTCGCCGTAGGCGTCGAGGTCCTCGGGGTCGTCCAGGAGCACGCCGGTGCCCGGAGCGATCTGGTCGACGATGCCACCGACGGCGGACGCGAGAACCGGCTTGGACTTCCACATGCCCTCGGCCACCGTGAGACCGAAGCCCTCCGCCAGGCTCTTCTGCACGATCACCGTGGCGTGTCGTTGGATGGCGTTGACCATCGCCGCGTTCTCGTCCACGTCGTCCATGGGGAGCGTCACGAGTCGGATCCGGCGCCGGACGTCGGGCCCCAGTGCCTCCCACGCGGCGGTGCACTCGGCCAGGACTTGGGCACCCTCGGGATCGTCGCTCACGCTGTCGACCGACGGACCGACCAAAGCGAGGTGGGCGTCGACCCTGCCCGCCACCCTCCGGGCGAACCCGCTCATCACCCCTTGCATGTCCTTCAGGCGGTCCCAGCGCGACACCTGCACCACGAGCGGCGCATCGGGATCGAGCGGCGGCCCGTCCGCCACGATCGTGGCGCGTCGGATGACGTGCCCGATCGAGCCGTCGCGGCGAGTGAAGCGCGCCCGGAAATCGTCCGACGGCGGAGCGACGAGGCCGATCCATCCGAGGATCTGCCTGACCTCGTCCCCTGTCAGCTCCTGGTTCTTGGGCGAGAAGGGGTCGATGGAGGGCGGGATGATGGCCACCTTCTCCCCGGTCAACCACAGCGGGACGAACGCATGCCGGGTGAAGACCCATGCTTCGCTCGCCTCGACGAAGGGCCGGAGGAAGCTCCAAGCCTCCTCGGTCCACTCGTTGGCCCGGTCCGTGCCGACGTGGCAGCGCCACACCGTGTGGGCTCCCGCTCCGCTCAGCGCCTCGGCTAAGCCTGCGGTCTGCGGGTCGTGGAGCAAGACGATGTCACCCGGGTTCACCATGGGGACGAAGGCCGACGCGTTGTCGGCGAGCACCTGGCGGTAGTGCGCCAGCTCCGACGGGCCGAGGTGGCCGTCGTCGCCCGGGACTCCGTGCAGTCGGTTGTGGATGCGCTTCGTGATAGCGAAGAACTCGGGGTCTCCGGAGATGACCAGCCAGCGCACGTCGAAGCCGGAGCCCTTGCCGTAACCCAGCAGGACCTGGAGCATCTCCGCCACGCCGCCGCCGCGACCGGTGGAGTTGACGTTCCAGATGTCGGCGTCCCGCAGCAGGGCACGCATCATGGCGACCACCGTCTCGAGGTCGGCGTACCGGTGCTCCCCGATCAGGGGACGAAAGCGGGCCAGGGGCAGGGGCGGGAAGTCGACCTCGTGGGGCTCGAGCACGACAGAGATCCTTCCCGATTCCTCGAGGCCGCACCACGGACCCGAGCCTGGAGCGACCCCGAGGGGTGGACCGGTTGAGGTGGACTCAGCGCGAGAACACGGCGATGAAGTCTCGTTCGTTGGCGGTGAAGTAGTGATCGGCCGGGAAGGCCATCTGAGGCAGCAGCTTGGTCGGGGTGCCGTTCTGGTACGAGATGAACAGCACCCACTGAGGATTGATGTCGAGCTCCATGGCCCGAACGGCCCCCGCGGCGACGAGCACTCGAGCGAGGGCAGCGGGGTCGAGTCCAGGGCCGCCCGCGTAGAGCAGGTGGCCCGTGCGGTCGATCCCCAGCCCGGCGCGCCATGGAGTGCGCGTGTTGCCGAGGGTCGCGCCCCATGAACCGAACACGTCGGACACCGTGGGCGAGATCTGGCCGTTGTCGATGAGCAGGTTGAGGTTTTGCCGGACAGCGACGACGTACGGGGTCAGGCCGACATCACGGCCCCACTGACCGACCGTCGCCGATCCGTCGGCGAAGATCACGAGTGACGCAGCCCCGTTGCGGAGCGGCACCGCCGCCCGATGGTCGGCGAACCAGCCTCCCTGGGAGGCGTCGAGACGGAAGCCGGAGTTGAACCCCGCCACCAGTTGCTGCACGAGCGGACCGGGCACCTGCGCCGAATTCGTCCAGGAGCCCGGAGGCTGGTCCGTTCCCGCGTAGAGGGCGACCCGCAGGATCTGGTCGTTGAGCCACGCCACAGCAGTCGGACTCGCGCCTTGGGACGACTGCAGGAACGTGGTGTAGAGAACCGGTGAACCCCAGACCGAGACGACGGGAGACCAGTGGCCCTCGCCCGGGAGCGGAGAGGGCACGATCGGCGCAACGTCCCCCGGTCCGGCCAGTTGGCCCAGCGTGGCCATCCAGTACCCGTTACCCGACGGCGTCGACGCGATCCCGACGACGGGCTGCGCCTGCGGTGCTGATCCCATCGACCCGAAGAACCCGGCGTTGCCGAAGGAGAAGAGGCCCCCGTCCCGCGCGACGAGCCAGTACCCGTGACCCGATGGCGTCGACGCCATGCCTACTACGGGTTGGTTCAGTCGCGTGGCGCCCATGGACCCGAGGAAGGCGCCGTCGCCGAACGAGAAGACACCCCCGTCCGACGCTGTCATCCAGTACCCGTGACCCGAGGGTGTCGAGGCCATGCCCACCACCGGCTGATTCAAGGGCACCGCTCCCATGGAGCCGAAGAATCCCGCGTCGCCGAACGCGAACAGGCCCCCGTCGCGGGCCGCCAGCCAGTACCCGTGGCCGGTCGGCGTGGACGCCACACCCACCACGGGCTGATTGAGGGGCGTCGAACCCATGGAACCGAAGAAGGCGGCGTCCCCGAAGGCGAAGACCCCCCCGTCCGATGCAGCCAGCCAGTAGCCATGACCTGTCGGGGTCCGTGCGATCCCTACGACCGGCTGGTTGATGGCGGTACCCCCCATCGAGCCGAAGAACCCGGCGTCGCCAAACGCGAACACGCCGCCGTCGCGCGCCGCCAGCCAGTACCCGTGGCCGGACGGTGTCGACGCCAAGCCCACCATCGGCTGGTTGAGGGGCGTGCCGCCCATCGAGCCGAAGTTGCCGGCGTCGCCGAATCCGAAGATTGTCGGAGCGGGCGCCGCTCGGGCCGGACCGGTCCACGACACGACCGCACAGAGCATCCCCAGACCGAGGACGCCGACGAGGCTGCGTTTTACCGAGCGCGTGCGCCGCCTCATGTGACCATTGTCCCCGATTCGATCAACGGGTCAACGGGCCTGGCCGACCACAGACCCTGCCTGCAGTGATGTCACGAGGACTCTCGTGATGGCGATCGTGAGACCAGGTGACGGGACCCCGCCCTGGCTGGGGCCTCGTCAGATCACGTGTGAAGTCGTCGAAAGTCACCGGGAAATCGCGTTTGGTGACATCCACAGGAATGGATACTCCTGCTAGCGCGTCTTACGGCCGACGCCGGTTGGCCGTAGTGGCCGACAAGCCCACAACGGAGGAGGTGGACGGTGACGCAGTGGCCCTCGGCACGCTGCTGCTGTCGGTAGGCGTCCTCACTCCGGTCAGTGCCCTGGCCGAGGCCCTCGGTTGGCCACTCGACCGCCTGCACCAAGCGGTAGTCGAATTGGCCCGGCGTCTTGAGGGCGTCGGAGCAAGCCTGCGGCGCTCGACGGCACGATTAGCCATCGTAACGGTCAGCATCGCCGTCACCCCCGAAACACTCCAGACCACCCTGCGACGGCACTTGGGTCGGGACCACGTCCGGTTCCAGGAGGCCCGCATATTGCGGCACGTGGAGCACCGTAACGTTCCCACCCAGCCGTCGAATACCGAACACGTCGGCATGGGAGTGCTCGTGAACGCCGGCCTCGTGGCCTTCGGCGAACCCCCGATGAAGACCGAAGCGCCCTCGCGCTTTCCGACGACGTCCGCTTCAATCTGATGCTCGACGATGACCCGCCCGCCGAAACCGCCGCACCGGTCCGGCGCAGGCGGTCACCCGCTACGCGGGGATCAGGGCGCTGATCGTTCAGCGTGGTGCAGCGATCTTGCCCGTCGGGTTCACGCGGATTCCACCGACGTCGGCGGCACCAGCGCCACGGCCGGCGTCGGCATGGGGACAGGCCGCTTGGCCACGCCCGGATGCCAACGCGGGAAGGCCGCCAGGCGGCGCCAGCCGAAGCGGAACGCCACCGCCGTCTGGAACCGCTGAAGCGGCTCGTCCAGACCACACGGGCCCCAGTCACCGAGCGTCATCCACGCCGCCGATGTCACCGGCGATCCCTGCCACGCCTCCTTGCACACCGGAGCGATCACGGCGGCGAGGTCTTGCCGGACTTCGGCGAACACGCGCCCCACCCAGTTGTTCTCCGACCGCGTCCACGACTCGTAGTAGGACAGGTCCTGCTGGAGACCGTGGCCCAGATCGGCAAGGCGCGCCAACTCATCGGGCGCGTCCGAGGTCCGGCGTCGGATCCGCCAGGGGTATTCGCAGTAAGCGACCAGGGTGCGCGTGGCCGCCGCGTACCCGTCCCGGCGCCGAGCCGACGCGTCGGCGATCCGGCTGAAGATGAAGGTCATCACCGCCACGATCAGCGAGCCGGCGAGGCCGATGATGGCGACGGTGATGGGCACGCCCACGGTCTTCGTCCAGTCGCTGACGGTTGTGGTGGCAGCCATGAAATCGGTCATGGCTCATGCTCCCTTTGAGGCGATGGCCCGCAGTTCGGGCGTGCGGATCGGATGGGGTCCCGGCCCATGGGGCGCGTCCTCTCCGGGCCAGTCCTGATGACGGCGCCAGTACTCCTCGGCCTGGAGGTGGCGGTGCACGACGATCACGTAGGCGGCCAGACCTTCGTCCCAGCTCCACTGCAGCGCCGGCGGGTCTTCCGGGTCCCAGAGACACAGCACAGGGAGGAGGTCGTCGCTGAAGACGTGGAGCCACGGACGTCCCTTGTAGTCAACAGGGGTGGCTCGGATGGCACCGGTGCGCTCGATGGAGATGGCGACGCGCTCAGTCGGGTAGTCGTGATCGGCCAGATCTGCCCAGGGATCGAGGGTCAGCCAGAAGACGACGACCCTCGAGTCGGCTCGCGCGACCCTGACGTCGGTGAGTCCGTAGATGCCGGCACCGAGGAGGCCTTCGACGATACCGGCTGGGTCGGCGAAGACCTCCACGAGGCCAATCACGGAGCTCACGAGGATCCCCACGGGCGCACCGGCTGGGTCCGCTGGGTGGCGATGGGCGAGACGCGACCCGCGGCGGTGATTCCGGTGCCCAGGAAACTGGCGCGCAGCGTAGAAAGGTCGGAGTCGGACGGAGCGGGGAACTCGTCGCCGAAGATGCGGTGCCAGATGGCGATGGCGGCCTCGTGACGGCCCTCGGCGGCGAGTGTCAAGGCGCGGGCGGCGTCGGCCGCGGCCTGGTCGAGGACGGGCTTGGCCCGGAAGATGACGTCGGGCTTGAGCCGGGCCGAGATCAGGTCCACCCCGGTCGGATCATGATAGGGCTGGCCGAGCACGCGCGCTCCGGTGGCGAGGATCCGGGCGGCCGCCTCGTCGTCGGGCATGGACGTGGTGATGTCGAGGTAGGCCCACGATTCGACGTGCAAGCCGGGGATGGCCCCGTCGAGCAGGTTCTTGACGACCTGCTTCACCATTCTGATCTGGTGGATGAAGCGGCCGTTGGTGTCGCCGTTGCGGTCGGAGACCACACGCATGAGGGTGCGCGTGTTCGAGCGGTCCCAGGCGCCTGTATCCCGGTTCGCGATGCAGACGTCGTCGTCAGTGGACTCGGTCTCCCACGCCGGCACGATGTCGAAGTAAAACGACGTTGGGCCGAAATCCATCTGGAGCGAGTGGCGCGTGCGGTCGAAGGTGGCCTCGGGGTACGCGGCGGCCAGCACGCGCTGGATCTCGTCCATCACAGCGTTGGGGTGCCAGCCACGGAACCGGTTGGTCAGGACCACCACCTTGTCGATGTCTCGAAGCGGGGCGATCATGGTCTTCCGGGCGAACGACCCCTGCAAGAACGCGTAGACGATGATCCCGGCCGTCAAGAGGAGGTCGGTAATCTTCTTGTGGGTGTCCTGGGCCTGGAGGCGCTCGCCGGTGTCGAGGTTCAAGTTCCCATCGAACTCGTCGAAGGCGCTGGTCGTGGTGCGAGTGCCCATGGTGGGCCTACTCCTTTCCGGACACCGGTGGTGCCCTCAACCACTTTCACGGCTCAACCCGACCCCGGTGTCCGGTCCCGGCCGAAGAACTCAGACGCCGAGGCAGACGTCGCAGGTGGCCCCTCCGGACTTGAAATCGCTGGGCGGTCGGCGCAGAAAGCACCTGTCGCAGACCTGCTGATCGCATGGACCACCGGTAACAGCTCCGCAGGCGCATCGCCCACAGCGGCGGTGCTGGTATCCACCGCAGTGGGGACAGGGCGGACCGTAGGCCTCGAAGTCCACCTCGCAGTGGGGGCAGTAGGCGTCGGCGCCCACGAAGATGTCGTCGGGAGCGGCGATAGCGGGTCCTCGGATCCAGGCCGGGCTGGCATCGACGAAGACGGCGAACACGTAGTCGTCGTCCCGCACGGCCTGACCCCAGTGCAGGGGACTCAATTTCCCGGAGGCGAAGCGAAGCTGGGCACGTCCCTGGGCGCTGCCGCGCTCGGCGGCCTGGCGGACGAGTTGTCCTTCGGGCTGTTCGGTACCCCGGCGGATCCGGTAGACGGTGTTGTGGGCGGCAGTGAATTGGGCGACGCCGTCGACGGCGAGCATCACGTAGCCGGATCCGACGATGCGCTGGCTGGCTCGCACGCAGCACGCTTCCCTGGAGGCCAGGGTCTCCCCGAACAGCGCCAGCACGCTGTGAGCGGTGGGTCCGCGCTGCTCGATGTGGCGGTCGACAACCTCGTCGGGGATAAGCAACTCGGCGGCCACGGCGTCGCAGACGTCCTCCTCCAGCTGGACGCCTTGGTCATTCTCATCGTCGAAGGCGTCCTGGAGGGGCGCGTCGTCGGCCACGAGCCGGTGGCCGAATTCGTGGAGGGCGGTAAAGAGTCGACGGCCATGGCTGGCCGAGGCGACCACGTTGATGGTCGGGGGTGGGCCGGCATCGAACGAGCCCGCGACGTTGCAACGACCTCGGATGTCACGTTCGGGACGTTGCACCACGTGATATCCGAGCGACTCGAGCGCCTCGAAGGGCTCGTTGCCCAGCCGGGCGCGCAACTCAGCCGACAGGGCCGCCACCAAGCGGCGGGCGTGGTCCTGGGCACGCCTACTCATCGAGGTACTGCCGGATCAGTTCGTCCCAGGCTTCCTCGTCGCGCTCGCCACCGGTGGTGCGGGCTGGCGTCACCATGACTGCTTCAGCCACAGTGACGCGCATCACGGCCTCGGAGACGCTGGCGGCCGCAGCGCGTAGGCGAATGGCGATCCGGTGAAGGGGCCGTTGGACGACGCGGGCCAGGGCCTCGGGGATGCGGACGCTGCCGAGCACATTGGCAGTGGGTGTGCCAAGGAAGGCGGCCAGGCGATGGGCCTCTTCGTGGTTCGGTCGGCCGAGGTTGCGCTTGAAGGTCTGGATGACGGCCATGGGGATCTCGGTCGCCGAGGCGAGCGCCGAGGTGGCGTGACCGCTGAGCAGGGTCCGGAGGTCGACCGACGCCGCGGTCTCGGGCTGCAACTCGGGGACGGCCGCGACGTGGGCCAGGGCGGCGGAGACGTCGGCCATGAGCAGCACCGTGTTGGGGCCGAAGGCCGTGGCCTCGGGCCTCTTCTCCATGTACTGCACCGGCAGGGCCGCCACTGGAGCGAGGAAAGCGCCCAATGGGACCGGTTGCGCCAGGCGGTGCCAGACGAACATCGAGGTTCCGGTGGGTGTGTCCTCGGCCGGGACCTCGACGGCGACCGGTTCATCGGGTCGTTCGAAGGTGACCGGAGCCACGAGCAGATCCGGGCCATCTTCGGCGAGCACCATTGCAAGCAGCCCGGTTCCTTCCCATTCGAGGCGCCACAGCTCGCCGGGCACGGGATCGTCGGTCGCCACGCCGGTGAAGAGCAGCCTCAGGTCGGGTTCCCCCTCGAGCAGGACGCCGTTGTCGACCGACGGCGTCGTCTCGATCGGCGGACCAAGGGCGTTGAGGGCGTCCTGGCAGCGGCGACAGGCCCCGACGTGTCGAGCCACGCCGGTCTCCATGATGGTGTCGAGTTCGCCGTCGGCGAAGGCCACCAGATCGACCTCAGCAGGATGCGTCCTCATGGTGTCAGGGTCCTCCATGCCGGTGCTCACGGCTCAGCACGCCCCTTTTGTCCGGTCAGCGAGCTCGAGGAGCTGGCGCAGGACATCGGATTGGTGTTCGAAGCCCTCGAGCAGGCCTGCGAGATTGGCGCAGAGCTTCTTCGAGCGGGCATCGATGGCGCTCTTCTTGAGGCCCAGAACACCGGCCGCCTCGGCGCCGCGCAACGGCTCGATCGCCCAGGGCAGGAGCGTGCGTTCGTCGTCGCCGAGGCTGTCCCAAATGGCATGGGCCACAGCACTGACCACGGCCGGCTCGGTGGCTGGATCCGGTACGTCAAGGCCCGCACCGTGCTCACCACCGACATCGAGCGACTTGGGACGCTGTGTCGGGAGGATCCGTTCGGCCACCACCATCCGAACATCGGATTTGGCCACGGGGGCGGCGGCACGGTCCAAGACCGCGGTGCACACGGCGTCGAGCGATGGCGTGGCGACGACCGGCGAACGTTTCTCGCTCTCAGGTGGTGGGTCCTTCGGGTACGTCACGGTGACCGATGCCGCCGCCGCTGCGAGGACCTGGTGTCCACCACCCCAGTGGGCGGCCTCGGCGTGAGCCAGGAGCGACCAATGCCGGGGCGGAACGTCGGTCACGTCTTCTCTGTTCTTCATCCGACGGTCGATACGGCGGTGGAGCGTTCCCAGCGGTGTCTGTCTGAACATGTCCACGGATACGCGCCTCAGGGAGGTGGCAATCCCCGCCTTGAGCTCGTTGTCGTTCCCCGATCGGACGACCAGGTCCATGATGCGACCCGGATCAGCGAAGAACTCGCCCACCAGATCATGCACGTCGGCTGCACACCACTCGCCTCCAAGGGGAGGGACGATGCGTCGTCGGCGGGCCAGAGCCCATGCGGTCTTCCGCACGAGCTCCACGGCCGAAGTCATCGCCGGGGAATTGAGTCCCTCCTCTCGGAGGCGTTCGCAGAGGTCCACGTCCACGGCCCCAATTGTCAGCGCTCTTGCCGGCGGAGCATGAGGAAACGCGGCATGGCGATCGGTTCGGACACCAAGCCGTCCGGCTGGTAGGAGCGGCGGCTCTCCCCCGCCAGCCAGCACCAAAGGATCAGGTCCTCCTCCTGAGCCGGCTGCCGCTCGGTGAGTTTGCGCCATAGGCCCTCTCGGCGTTGACCAAGCCGATCGGCCATGTCGGGGATCGAGTTGTCGTAACGAAGCCGGAGCAGGTGGACGGCGTAAGCGAGCACGTGCTGCTCGCGGGCCCGGGCGAGGCGGATGGCCCCGGCAACGTCGTCGGCCAGGCGCCAGGTCACGTCCCTCTGCACACCGAAGTAGCCGGGCACCTCGAGTAGCTCGCGAGGCACGAAAGCGGGCGGGAAGGCCACGACGACGCTCCCTACACGATGACGAACACGGCCCCGGGGTCTTCCCCGGGGCCGCTGTGCTTGCCGTCTGCTAGCGCGCTACGTGTCACCATGCGCGATTTCGGGTGTCATCGATCGCGATTTCCGGTGTCATCAGCCGCGAAAGCCCGAGTGTCACTGACGCGATTTCTCATCACGAACAGCCGCTCGTAGTGCCGCAGCTCGAGCAGACGTAGCAGGAGCCGGCCCGCTGCATGACCATCCCGCACTGGTAGCAGAGCGGGGCGTCGCGTTGCTCGGCACGCGGGAAGGTGGCTGAACCGGATGACGCCGACGTCGCTGCTGCCGGCGGGTCCGACGGCCGAAGCCCGAGTTCCGTGGGGGGTACCGAGCTCACGCCCGCGTCCTCCACCAGATCCTGCTCCGGAGTGGCGGCCTCTTCCACCCCCGGAAGTGTCGGCTGCATGCGCTCCGAGGTGGACAGCACTCCGAGCTCTTCGCGCTCCTCGCGGGTCAGATAGTCGAGGGCGAGGCGACGGAAGATGTAGTCCACCAGGCTCGTGGCGATGCGGAGGTCCTTGTCGTCGGTGATCCCGGCCGGCTCGAATCGCATGTTGGTGTATTTGCGTACATACGTGGCGAGCGGAACGCCGTGCTGGAGGCCGAGGCTCACCGAGATCGAGAAGGCGTCCATGATCCCTGCCAGGGTCGAGCCCTGCTTGGAGACCTTCATGAACACCTCGCCCGGCCGGCCGTCCTCGTACTCGCCAACCGTGACGTACCCCTCGCAGTCGGCCACCCGGAAGGCGAACGTGGTCGACTTGCGCCTACGGGGCAGACGCTCGCGGACTGCTCCCACGACCACCGTGTCACGTGCTCGGCCCTGCTCCTTCGCAAGGGCCACTTCAAGAGCGGCGATCTTGGCGGCCGCCTCGCGGTCTTTCGCCTCTGCCTCCGATCCAGGAGGCGCGTAGTCACCGCCCTCGCCAAGGACGACGACGCCTTCCTTCTTGGTCGTCGATAGCGGCTGCGCGACTTTGCAGTTGTCGCGGTAGATAGCCACGGCCTTGATCCCCATCCTCCACGCGTCGAGGTGGAGCTGCTCGATGTCTTCGACGGTCACGTCTTCAGGTGTGTTGATCGTCTTCGAGAGTGCCCCGCTAATGAACGGCTGCACGGCAGCCATCATCCGAACGTGGCCCGTGTAGTGAATGGTGTTATCCCCCATCGAGCAGGCGAAAACGGGAAGGTGATCACTCGAAAGATGCGGTGAACCGACAATCGATTTGTGCTCGTCGATGTAGGACACGATGTCTTCGACCTGTTCCGGGGAGTAACCAAGTCGAGCGAGAGCACGCGGGATCGTCTGGTTGACGATCGACATCGTTCCACCGCCGACGAGTTTCTTCGTCTTGACGAGGCTCAAATCGGGTTCGACTCCGGTTGTGTCACAGTCCATCAACAGCGCAATGGTTCCGGTAGGTGCGAGAACACTCGCCTGCGAGTTACGAACGCCGAATTGTTCACCGAGCTCTACCGCGCTCTCCCATGACTCCTGCGCTGCGGAAAGGAGCTCCGTTGGAACCAACTCTTCGTTGATCTTCGCCACTTCGGCGCGGTGCATGCGCAAAACATTGAGCATCGCGTCGCGATCGCCGTGGAAACCGGCGAACGGCCCCATTCTCGCAGCCGTTCGTGCAGACGTCGCGTAGGCATGACCGGTCATGAGGGCAGTGATCGAAGCTGCCCACGCACGGCCCTCGTCCGAGTCGTACGGTAGACCTTGCGCCATGAGCAACGCGCCGATGTTTGCGTAACCGATACCGAGCTCTCGATAGCGACGTGAGTTCTCGGCGATCTTCTCTGTCGGATAGTCAGCGTTGCCGACCAGAATCTCCTGCGCGGTAAAGATCACTTCGACGGTGGCCTTGAAACCCTCGGTGTCGAAACCGCCGTCTTCCTGGAGGAACTTGAGGAGGTTGATGCTAGCGAGATCGCAGGCGCTGTTGTCGAGATGAAGATATTCTGAGCAAGGGTTACTTCCATTGATCCGCCCCGCGTTGGGCGCTGTGTGCCAGCGATTGATTGTGGTATCGAACTGTAGGCCCGGATCGGCGCATTCCCACGCAGCATGCGCGATCTGACGGAAGAGGTCGCGGGCCTTAACTGTGCGAATCGGAGATCCATCCGTACGCGCAGTCAGAGTCCAGTCTGTGTCGTCGACCACGGCCTGCATGAACTCGTCTGTCAGGCGGACAGAGTTGTTGGCGTTCTGGTACTGAATGGAGAACGAATCGCTGCCGTCGAGGTCCATGTCAAACCCGGCATCGCGCAGAACGCGCGCCTTGCGCTCTTCGAGAGCCTTGCACCAGATGAAGTCCTCGATGTCGGGATGATCAGCGTTGAGGATGACCATCTTGGCGGCCCGGCGTGTCTTTCCGCCCGAATTGTGCGTGACGAGATTCTGGACGAGGTACTCGTGGACATCTTCAACAGTTAGGTCGTAGACGGGGCCCTCGCCAGCCGGCTCCACCGACGCGCGCACCCACATGCTCTGTCCGTCAGCGAAGCGTTCGATCGACGAGTCGGCGAGCTCCTGCGGGAATCGCTCCATCAGCGCTTTGGCTCGCAAAAGGCTCATGGCCCGCGGACGCTGATACCTGCAGTAAGGCGCAAGTGCGCGACGGAGAATCTGATCGTCGGTCGCCTTCCAAATAGCAGACAGCTCGGCCGCGACATGCGGAAGATGCCATTGGGTCTCATAGACACTGGCGTCCTTGCGCTCGACGGCGGATTCCATGAGCGCCTGCTTCCGCTCGGACACAAAGCCAACGAGCTTGGCAAAGCGACGAACGCCCTCGCCGCTCACCACACGAACCGTCCACACCGGCCGCTTACCCTTGGCGGCTCGACGGTCGTCAATGACATTGATCTTCGATGGAACACCTATCGACCCAAGCAGCCGGTGGACATCGAGGGCTAATGCGCGGCTCACCGTCGACAACCATGGATATCCGTTGCCTACATGACCGTCGGCTTCGAACAACCCAGATAGGAATGCGGCGCGCACCGGTGCCGGTGACGACTGGATGAGTGACGGAACGCGCAGGTCCTGACTCTTCCCCTTTCGGAGGCCGTTGACCTCGAGGAAGCGCACAAGCTGGCTCGACGCGACGCGGACCGAGCACGAACCCGAGCGGTCGACATGACGATTGCGGAATAGGTGGGCTTTGGCACCGAACACCGAGATCGTCAGCATTTCGTATCGTGAAGGCAGATCCGGGTCTGCGTCACCACACTCGAGCGCTACGAACTTCGCACCCGGCCGGCTTGTTACCGAGCCATCACCCCAAACGAGCCCCAGCCACAAAGCGAAGGCTTCGTCGAGCTCCTCCGGCAGTTCGTGCTGTATCTCATTGTGATGAGCCGGAGCGACCGGTCGAAGATGCTGGCGCGTTCCGGCAAAGGCGCCTGACAAGTCGAGTTCGATGAAGTCGTCGGCCAGGAGGGAGCCCGCTTCCTTCCAACCAACTGCGCCTCCCGCCGATCTCACACGGAAGCGGTGCTCAGGCGTAGCGATCACGTCGTCGCCGAGGTCGGTCCGCACGCGAACCAGGGGTCGGACCCCGTTGTCGTGCACGCCGGTGACAACCCGTGATCCCCATCTGGTCGGTACCGTGGTGCCTACCTTGACGTTCCGAATAGGCACCACGCCAGTGCTCGTGAGAATCGGCGTGTTCTCGTGAAGGCATTTAATTGTCCCCGCCGACGCGTCGGCGCCCCGCATGAACGACACCGGCCCCGACGCGGTACCGCCACCCTGGAGCCGCTCGGTCGACGCCCGGATGTTGGACAGGTTGACGCCCGCGCCGGACCCGCCCTTGAAGATGATCCCCTCTTCCCGATACCAGTTGAGGATGGAGTCCATCGAGTCGTCGACGGCAAGGATGAAGCAGTTGTGGACGCGCAGGTCCGAGCTCAGGTATTCGCCGCTTTCGGTCTGGATGTCGTAGACGTCCAACTCCCCGATCTCTTCGATGCTGGTGATCTCGGTCCGGTCGTGGGGAGCGGTGCCGAAGGCCTCCACGTCGCACCACTCGAGAAGGTCTCCCGGACGGAGCTCGCCGGCGGGAACGAAGACACCCGAGGTGTGCTCGCCGGAGCCGACGACCTCCTCGGATCCGACGACCTCTTCGGAAACCTGGTCCGCGCACCTCCACACGAGATGGTCTGCGGTCACATCCAGTTCGTGCCCCGCTTCGGTGTGCACCCGCAGCACCGGCTTCTGGCCGTTGTGCTTCACCGCCACGATGCGCGTCACCCCGGAGGCGTCGAAGACCTTGACCCCGACGGCGTCCTCCTCGACCAGCCGCCCGATCGGGATCAGCCCGTCCGGGGTGCTCACGAGGGCGTGGTACGGCTGGCACGCGCTCGCCTGCTGCGGCACGCCCTTCACCCCGATGTTGAACCACACCGGGGAGTTGAAGGCCGCCTTCTGCATCACGATGATGTGCTTGAGCTCGTCCCGGAACGCTTCGGCCTCGGCCGTGTCCTCGAAGTAGCCGTCGGCAACACCCCACCCCGTGATGGTGTCCGCCACGCGGTCGCACACCTGCTTGAGCGACCACTCCCGCTCGGCCGTCCCCGGGGTCCCCCGGAAGTACTTCTGGGCCAGGATGTTGGTGGCGTTGAGGCTCCAGCTGGCGGGCACCTCGACCCCGAGCTGCTCGAACGCCACCGACCCGTCGCGGTAGTCGGTGATGCGCGCGTCGCGCCGCTCCCACACGACCTCGTCGTAGGGATGGACCCCTTCGGTCGTGAATCGCCGCCTGATGCCGATAGCGGTCCGCTGCGGGGCGATGGCCATGTCCTCTCCCACCCTTTCCTCGTGTCCAGCGTAGGTGCCCGGGGGTGCCGAACGACCCGGGAAGGAGCCGCCAAACCACAAGATGTTGTGGTCCCCTTGACAGCCCCCACCAGATGCGGGGGCCATTACAGCACTGTAGTTACACCCCTGTCAACGGGTTGCGGCGGGCGTCCGCCCTGGTGAAAGGGCGCTCGCGAAGGTTTGCACCCACCCCTGTCCCGCCCTCCCCGGAGGGCCTCTCCGGGCCGCCGATAGGGTGCTGCCACCGTGGCCTGCGTGATCGCCATCGACGCCGGGACGAGCGGCGTCCGAGCCCTCGCCGTGGACGAGTCCGGGGCGGTCACCGACGTCTCCCATCGGGAGCTGACCCAGCACTACCCCCGCCCGGGTTGGGTCGAGCACGACCCCGACGAGATCTGGGAGGCGGTCGTCTCGACCGTGTCGGACGTCGCGGCGCGCCAGCGCGACGCGCGGTGCCCGATCGCGGCGGTGGGCATCACCAACCAGCGCGAGACCGTGGTGGCGTGGGACCGATCCACCGGCCGGCCCCGCCACCGGGCGATCGTGTGGCAGGACCGCCGCACGGCCGAACGGACCGACGCGCTGCGCGACGCGGGCCACCTCCCCCTCGTACGCGAGCGCACCGGCCTGGTACTCGACCCCTACTTCTCCGCCACGAAGATGGCGTGGCTCCTCGGTCCCGGCGGCGTGGCGGACGACGCCGATCTCGTCCTGGGCACCGTCGACGCGTGGGTCGTCTGGAACCTGACCGGGGGCACCGAGGGCGGCGTGCTCGCCACCGACGTGTCGAACGCGGCCCGCACCTTGCTGTTCGACATCCGGGAGCTCAGGTGGTCGGACGAGCTGTGCGAACTCTTCGGCGTGCCCCGCGCCGCGCTTCCCGACGTCCGCCCGTCGTGCGGCCACCTCGGAGTGGTGGGCGGCGAGCTCGGCCGCACCGGCGCCCCCCTGGCCGGCGTGCCGGTGAGCGGAGTGGCGGGCGACCAGCAGGCGGCGCTGTTCGGCCAGGCGTGCTTCTCCCCCGGCATGGCAAAGGCGACCTATGGGACGGGGACCTTCGTGCTGCTCAACGTCGGTGAGTGGAGCCCGCCGCCTCCCGAGGGGCTCCTCCTGACCGTGGCGTGGGACCTCGGGGAGCACGGCGGCTCGTCGCCCGTCGCCTACGCGCTCGAGGGTGCCGTGTTCGTGACCGGAGCGGCGATCCAGTGGCTACGAGACGGGCTCGGCATCATTCCCGACGCCGCCGGCATCGGGCCGCTCGCCGCGCAGGTGTCCGAGACCGGCGGCGTCTACGTCGTGCCCGCCTTCACCGGGCTGGGCAGCCCCTGGTGGGACCCCTACGCGCGTGGCACGATCACCGGCCTCACGCGGGGACTGGGCGCGCCCCACATCGCCCGGGCCGTGCTCGAGGGCATCGCCTTCCAGGTCCGCGACGTCGTCGACGTCATGCGATCCGCTCACGACGAGGTGACCATGCTTCGGGTGGACGGGGGCGCGTCGGTGCAGGACCTCCTCCTCCAGCTCCAGGCCGACCAGCTGCGCGTCCGGGTGTCCCGGCCCACCACCACCGAGACCACCGCGCTCGGCGCGGCCACCCTGGCTGGCCTGGCCGAGGGAGTATGGGGCACGCTCGACGACCTCGGATCGCTGTGGTCGGTCGAGGCCGAGTTCGAACCGAAGGCGACGACGGTGGCGGCGGACGCGGCGTACGGCGGGTGGCGGCGGGCGGTGGAGCGCTCCCTCGGCTGGGCCGCGGTGAGCTGAGCGAGCGTCGAAAGGAACGGCGGGGATGGAACGGGTTCGGATGGGCATTGCCGGGGTCGGCAACATCAGTGAGTTGAACGTCCCCGGCTATCTGGAGCACCCGGCGTGCGACGTCGTCGCGGTGTGCGACACCAACCTCGATCGGGCGCGCACCGTGGCGGAAGGATGGAACGTGCCCAAGGCGTACGGGTCGCTCGACGATCTCTTCGCCGACGACGAGGTCGACGCGGTCGAGATCCTCACCCCGACCTACCTCCACGCCGAGCACGTCATCGCCGCGGCGCGCGCCGGCAAGCACGTCTCGTGCCAGAAGCCCATCGCCAACACGGTCGCCGAGGCCAGGCGGATGATCGAGGCCTGTGCCGACGCGGGCGTCGTCTTCCGGGTCACCGAGAACTGCTGCTACTACCCACCCCTCGAATACGCGCGGCAGCTGGTGCGCGACGGGGCCATCGGCACCCCGACGGTGATCCGGATCAAGACGGTGGTCGGTGATAGTGAGTCGGAGTTCCAGTCACGGCTGGACCCCGACGGGTACGTGTGGCGCTTCGACGCCCGCAGCCCCGGCGGCCACCTCTTCGACGACGTGATGCACAAGTACGCCATGATGCTCTGGCTCGTCGACGAGGACATCCGCAGCGTCCAGGCGGTGGTGCGCAAGGGGCGTCTCTTCTTCGAGGCTCCCATGGTGGGGCTGTTCGAGTACGCCCGCGAGGACCTCCTCGGGATGATGGAGGTGTCCCACGCTCCCGGGATGTTCATCCCGAGCGACTGGTTCGGCGCCGACGAGTTCTTCGAGATCCAGGGCACCTCCGGCTTCGTCTGGGTGACGCGTCTGTCGGGCCGGCTCCACGACCTTCCGCCGCTCGTGTACGCGAGCGGGAAGGAGAGGACCGTCGTCACCGACCTCGACGACCGCTACGAGATGAGCTTCAGCCGCGCCGCCGCCGGCTTCGTGGACGGGCTGATCTCCGGCACCACACCCGACCTCTCGCCCGACATGGCGCTCAAGACGCTCCAGCTCGCCTTCGCGGTGTACCAGGCCTCGAACGATGGTGATCGGGTCGACCCGGCCACCATCGAGGATTCGGTGTCGCCGCCGTGGTGGCCCAAGACCCAGGAGGAACTGATCGACGACGTCATCGCCCTGGGTCTCATGCCGGAGGGGATGTCGGCCGCGGACGCCACCGCGCTGATGGACGACCGCGGTCTGACCGGCACCGGGTCGGGCGCGGCCGCCGAAGGGACCTGAACCCGCCGCGCGGGTTCCTGTTGGCGGGTTCCTGTTTGGCGCGTCGGAAACCCACCCCGACGCCGATTCTGGGCGCACCCTTCCTACGATGACGGTGCCCGGGGGCGCTGGCCCCGGCGGGGAGGAAGCCAGGCGTGCTCCTGCTGTACCTCATCGGGTTCGTCGCGGGGCTGGTGGCGGGGATCTCGCCGTGCGTGTTGCCCGTCCTCCCGGTCGTCCTGGTGGCGGGGGCCACGACCCCGCGTGCTGCCTACCGTCCCGCCGACACGCCCGACGGTGACGCCGCGCCTGAAGGTGACGCCGGGCCCGAAGACGCGCCCGGCCCCGCCCCGGCGAAGCTCGCCGACCTGAGGCGCCGTTACCGCCCCTACGCTGTGATCGCGGGGCTCGTGGTCAGCTTCAGCGCCTTCACGTTGGTGGGCTCCTCCGTTCTGAGCGGACTGGGACTTCCACAAGATCTCCTGCGCAACGCCGGGTTGGCGGTCCTCGGCGCGGTCGGCATCGGCTTCGTCTTCCCGTCGATCGGGCACGTGCTCGAACGGCCCTTCGCCCGACTCGCCCGCCGGCAGCCCACCGGCAACGCCGGGGCCTTCGTGCTCGGCCTCGGCCTCGGCGTCGTGTTCGTGCCGTGCGCCGGACCCGTGCTGGCGGCCATCGCCGTGGTCAGTGCCATGCACCATGTCGGGTTCGGCACCGTGGTCCTCACGGTCGACTTCGCCCTGGGTGTCGCGGTTCCGCTCCTCGTGTTCGCGCTGGCGGGCCAGCGGGTGGCCGAGCGGGTGGCCGCCTTCCGATCGCGCGCCCCGCAGGCCAGACGCCTCGGTGGGGTCGTGCTGCTGCTGATGACGGCCCTGATCGCCGCCAACCTGACCGACGGGCTGCAGCGCGACGTCCCCGGGTACACGAGCGCGCTCCAGCGCCACATCGAAGGCAATTCCTACGCCACCCGCCAGTTGGCGTCGTTCCGAGGACGCCCGGGGAACGCCGCCCGGTCCACGCCCACGGCGGCGACGACCGCCTGCACCGCGGGCGCCGGCTCCCTCGAAGACTGTGGAACGGCCCCCGACTTCACCGGCATCACGCAGTGGCTGAACACATCGGGCAACGCCCCGCTCACCCTCGCCGCCCTGCGCGGCCAGGTCGTGCTGGTCGACTTCTGGACCTACTCGTGCATCAACTGCCAGCGGTCCCTACCGCACGTCGAGTCGTGGTACTCGAGGTATCACGCCGACGGGTTCGAGATCGTGGGCGTGCACACACCCGAGTTCGCCTTCGAGCACGTGGTGTCGAACATCACCGACGCGGCCGCGCAGCTCGGCGTCCGGTACCCCATCGCCGTCGACAACGGGTACAAGACGTGGAACGCGTACCAGAACCAGTACTGGCCGGCCGAGTACCTCGTCGACGCGACGGGACATATCCGGCACGTCGCCTTCGGCGAGGGCGAGTACGGAACGACCGAGTCGCTCATCCGTCAGCTGCTCGTGGCCGCCCACCCCGGGGTGCGCCTGGCGGGACAGACCCGTATAGCCGACCGCACCCCCCGGGCGGCGCTCACACCGGAGTCGTACCTGGGGTACGACCACCTGCAGAACTTCGCGGGAACGTCGATCACACCGGACCAGGCCACGCTCTACCGGTTCCCCCCGTCGCTCCCGGCCGACACCTTGGCGTTCTCGGGCACGTGGACCCTCCGAGCCGAGGAAGCGACCGCCGGTCCCGCCGCCCGCGTCGAGCTCGCCTTCCAGGCGAGCCACGTCTATCTCGTGCTGGGTGGGACCGGCACGGTCGGCGTGTCGATCGGATCGGCTCCCCCGCAGGTCGTCGAGGTGTCCGGCATCCCGCGGCTGTACACGCTGGTGCAGGCACCCCGCCTCGAGAGCGCGACCCTCGTGCTGAGCTTCTCGCCCGGGGTCGAGGCCTACGACTTCACCTTCGGCTGACGCCGGCTGGCGCGGCTCGTCCGGCCCGGCTCGAAACGCGGCCCCCGGCCTACTGTGTGGCCGTGAACGAAGAACACCTGCGACTCTGCTCGAGCGACGAGTGGGCGTCGTTGCTCAAAGAGCACGTCATCCCGTGGGTCCTCGAGGGGGTCGACTTCGGCGACGACGTGATCGAGCTGGGCCCGGGACCGGGGAGGACCACCGAGGTCCTGTGCACGATGACGAAGCGGTTGACGGCGGTCGAAGCAGACGCCGCGCTGGCTGAAGCGCTCGCCGCTCGACTGGCCGGATCGAACGTCGACGTGCTGCATGCCGACGCGACCGACCTCCCTCTACCCGACAACCGGTTCAGCGCGGCCGTGTCGCTCACGATGTTGCACCACGTCCCGTCGGCCGAACTGCAGGACCGGCTGTTCGCCGAAGTGGCGCGGGTACTGCGCCCCGGCGCGGTCTTCGCGGGTGAGGACGGCCTCGACTCACCGGAGTTCCGAGCCCTGCACGTGGACGACATCTGCGTCCCGATCGACCCCGAAGGGTTGCCCGACCGGCTGGTGCGGGCGGGTTTCGAGGACGTGCGGGTGAAAGCCAACGAGTTCGGGCTGCGTTTCTCCGCCACAGCCACGAAGCCCTGACTGCCGGGTTAGGCCGCAGAGTTAGCCGGCGGCGAGGTCGCCCGAGCCGCTTCGGGCGAGAACGGTGGCGGCGATGGCGTCGTCCCTGCGCCGTCCGGCGCGGGACGCACGTGCGCCACGTCCGCGGCACCCACGACGCCGTGACGTTTGGCGTAGCGGTCGACGTACTCCTGTCCGGTCATAGCGCGGATCTCGAACATGAGCTCGTCGGTCACGGCGCGCAGGACGAGCGGGTCGGAAGACCCCATGACCCGGCCGAAGTGGCCGAGGTCGAGCGGCTCCCCGAAACGCACCGTCACCTTTTTGAACGGGCGCGGCAGATTCGACCCGGGTCGCTGCACCTTGTCCGTGCCCACCAGTCCCACCGGGATCACGGGCACACCGCAGTCGATAGCCAGCCTGGCCACCCCGGTATGCCCGCGGTACAAGCGGCCGTCGGGCGACCGGGTCCCTTCGGGGTAGATCCCCAGCACCTTGCCGGCCCGCAGCACGTCTCTCGCCGCGGCCAGAGCCCGCTCCGACGCGCTTCCGCCTTCCCGCCGCATGGGGATCTGGCCGGCCGCACGGAAGAACCACGCCGTCTTCCATGAATCGAAGTACTCCGCCTTGGCCACGAAGGTCACCCGGCGGCGCAGCACCAGGGGAAGGAACATCGAGTCGAGGAAGGTCACGTGGTTCGGCGCCAGGATCACGGGGCCGACAGCGGGAAGGCGCGCACGCCCCTCGACGTCGACTCGCCACAAGAGAAGGAAGATGGGGCTGAGAAGGGCCTTCAGCACCCAGTAGGCCACGTCGCAACGGTAGCGCGCCCGACCTCGGGCCAACCCGGCCACAACGGCAACGGGCCGCGACGGCCGCTGCCCAAGTACCTTCGTATCCATGGCGGGCCGGAAAACGGCACCGACGGTGCGGGGGCGGTGGGCGTGGCACGACGGCTGACGGCGCGCGGGCAGCGGCGTCGTCAGGAGCTCCTCGACTTCGCCGCCCAACGGTTTGCGTCGCAGGGGTATCACCCGACGTCCGTGACGGACATCGTGGACGGGCTCGGCGTCGGCAAAGGCGTCTTCTACTGGTACTTCGCCTCGAAGGAAGAGCTGTTCCGACAGATCCTCGCCGACGCCCAGCGGGACCTCCGCCGAGCCCAGCGCCAGGCCATCGAGGACGAGCCCGACCCCGTCCGACGCATCGAAGCCGGCATCCGGGCCTCCGTGGTGTGGCTGGACGACAAGCGCCACCTGTTCGTCCTTCTCGAGTTCGCTCGCACGGAGGAGCGCTTCGCACCGCTCATCCGCCAAGGGGAGGAGCAGGCCGTCGCCGACGCGCTGCCGCACGTCAAGGCTGGCATCGCCGCGGGCATGATCCGTCGCGACGACCCAGAAGTCCTGGCGCTCGCCATCCTGGGCGTGACCGACCGGTTGGCGCGCGTCCTGGTGCTCGAACGAGGTCGCCCCGCACCCGAGGCGGCCGACGCAGCCGTGGCCTTCTGCCTCGAGGGAATCCTCTCGCCCAGTGCGGCTCGCCGGCGGCTCGGGCAGGTCGCAGGCTGACCTTCGGCTGAGGCGTCAGGGCTCAGAAGGACGATCGAAGACACCCAGGCGCCTTCCGAGCACGCCGGTATCCTGCGCGGATGCGCCGTTCGACCCCATCGCCGCGGATCACTCCCATTCAGGAAGAAGACCGTTCCAGCCAGCAGAGGGAGCTGCTCGACGGAACGATCGGGGCACTGAGGGACGCCAACATCTTTTCGACCCTGGTACGGGCCCCGGGCCTCTTCCGCCGGTGGCTGCCGTTCGCCGGCAAGCTCCTGACCGGGAAGCTCCCCGCTCGGGACCGCGAGCTGCTCATCCTCCGCACCGCGTGGAACTGTCGGGCCGACTACGAATGGGGCCACCACGTTGCCATTGGGCTCGCGTCAGGCCTCACCCGCGACGAGGTCGACCGCGTTCCCGAAGGTCCCAGCGCCGCTTGGCCTGCGTCAGACGCGCTGTTGCTGCAAGCGGCGGACGAGCTTCATCTCGAACAGCGTGTGTCCGATCCGACGTGGGAAGGGCTCAGCGCGCGCTACGACGCGCAGCAGCTCATCGAGTTGCCAATGCTGGTTGGCCATTACCACCTCGTGGCCATGACCCTGAATACCCTCGGCGTCGAGCTCGAGCCGGAGTACGAGAACCTCCCTCGATGAGCGCCGCTCCGGTATCCCAGGTGTTGCTCACCGGGAGGAGAGTCCTCGTCGTGGGCGCCGGCACGCGACCTTCGCCTGACCCAGACGCTCCCGTGGGAAACGGTCGCGCCATCAGCCTCCTCGCCGCACGCGAAGGCGCGGCAGTGGCCTGCCTCGACGTCGACGAGGCCGCCGCCCGCACCACGGCCGAGATGATCGAGGCTGAAGGGGGACATGCGACCGTCCTGGTGGGCGACGTCTCTGACCCGGGCACCGCATCCTCGTGTGTCGCCCGAGCCGCTGAAGCACTCGAAGGCCTCGATGGGCTCGTGCTCAACGTCGGCATCGGTCGAGGGTTCCGTTTATCGGGAACGACCGCAGACGACTGGGATGCCGCCTTCGCCGTCAATGTCCGGGCCCACTTTCTCGCGGCCCGAGCCGCGGTCGACTGCTTCGAGCCAGGATCGTCGATCGTCTTCGTCAGCTCGGTCGCGGGCCTCCGACCCGGAAGCGGGATCCCGTCCTATGACTCCTCCAAAGCGGCGTTGACGGGCCTCTGCCGCCACGTCGCGCTCGAGGGCGGCCGTCGAGATATCAGGGCGAACATCGTCGCCCCGGGACTGATCGACACTCCGCTCGGCCGACTGGCGTCCGCCGGTCGGCCGTCGCGCGAACGCACGCCGGTGCCGCTCGGGCGACAAGGCACGGCGGACGAGGTCGCCGACGCGGTCGTGTTCCTATTGTCGAATCGGGCCAGTTACATCACCGGGCAGGTCTTGCCAGTCGATGGCGGCCTCACGCTCATGTGAGCTCATCCTGCGGTGACACTGCGCATCAGGGGTGGCACCACAACAACCGAGGAGGAGGATCGCTCCATGGCTGAACAACCTGTCAATTTGCCCAGAGGCATCGGGGCACCGGCGACCCGGGCGCTCGTCGGAGCCGGGTACTCAAAGTTGGCTCAGCTCGCCGGGGTTCCGATCTCGGAACTGAAGGAACTGCACGGTATGGGTCCCAGGGCTTTGCGCGTGATCCAAGAGGCTCTTGAACACGAGGGCCTGTCCCTCGGCTAGCCGGCGTGCCCAGCAACCCGGTTGCAGCCCTCGCCTGACAAATCCTCGCTGCCGTGCACAGGCGGGTCAGTGCAACTTGGTCAGGTCAGTGCAACTTGGTCAGGTCAGTGCAACTTGGTCAGCGTGCGACGGAGGTTGCGGACGGCCTGCCCGATGCGCTGCTCGTTCTCGATGAGGGCGAAGCGGACGTGGCTGTCGCCTCCCGGCCCGAATCCCACGCCGGGCGACGTCGCCACCTCGGCCTCGGACACGAGGTACGACGAGAACTCGAGCGACCCCATTTCGAGATACGGCTCGGGGATCGGGGCCCACACGAACATCGTCCCCTTGGGCGGCGTCAGCTGCCATCCGATCCGGTTCAGCCCGTCGCACAACGCGTCGCGACGCGCCTGGTAGGTCTCGTTCACCCACTTGGGGTACTCGGGCGCCTCGTTCATGGCGACGATGGCCGCGATCTGGATGGGCTGGAACGTGCCGTAGTCGAGATAGCTCTTGAGCTTGGTGAGGGCGGCCACGATCTCGGGGTTCCCCACCAGGAACGCGACCCTCCATCCGGCCATCGAGAACGACTTGGTCATCGAGTAGAGCTCGACCGCCACGTCCTTGGCCCCCGGAACCTGCAGGATCGACGGCGGCGTATAGCCGTCGAAGGCGACGTCGGCATAGGCGAAGTCGTGGACGAGGGTGATCTCGTGCTCGCGGGCGAAGTCCACCATGCGCTGCATCCACGCCAGGTCCACGCACGCGGTGGTGGGGTTGTGGGGGAACGACAGCACGATGACCCGCGGCTTGGGCCACGCCGACTCCCACGACTCCATCAGGTGGGCGAAGAACGCCTCGGACGCAGGCGTCCCCTCGGCGTCGGAGACGCCTTCCAGGCGGACCTGGCGCACCTCCGCCCCCGTGAACAGCGGGGCATAGATGTGGATCGGATACGAGGGCGACGGCACGAGCGCACTGTCCCCCGGCCCGAGCAGCACCCACATCAGATGGGAGAGCCCCTCCTTGGCGCCGATCGTCGTGACCACCTCGGTGTCGGGGTCGAGGTCCACGCCGAACCGGCGCAGGTAGAGCGACGCCACCGCCTGGCGCAGCTTGGGGATGCCGCGGCTGGCCGAGTAGCGGTGGTTGCGAGGGTTGTGCACCGCCTCGGCCAGCTTCTCCACCGCCACGGGGGGCGACGGCAGGTCGGGGTTCCCGAAACCGAGGTCGATGACGTCCCGCCCGGCCCGGCGGGCCGCCAGCTTCAGCGCGTCGATATGCGCGAAGACATACGGGGGCAGCCCGTTGATGCGGCGGAATTCCATCCATCGAGGTTACCGCTCCCCCACCCGGGCTCCTCGTACAGGCGCGGCTCGTCGCGCCGGGTCACCCCGGGACGAGCCGGTCGCGCCCACCTTGTCGGGCCACGAGCGCGGCGCCGATCGCCCCCGCCCGCTCCCCCAGCAGCGCCGGCACGATGCGCACCTCGGGACGGTACGCGGCACCCTCGAGCATCTCCGCGAACGAGGCGCGCACCGACTCGAACACGAACCCGACCGCGTGGAGCATCCCGCCGCCGAGCACGATGACGGAGGGGTCGAGGACGACGGCGAGATTGGACAGGCCGAGGGCCAGCCACCATCCCCACTCGGTCAGCACGGCGAGCGCACCCTTGTCGCCCGTCGCGGCGGAGGTGGTGACGTGCTCGCCCCGCACCGACTCGGGGTCACCGCCGGCGAGCCGCACCGCGTGGGCGAGGCGACCGGCATGGGCGGCCTCACGCGCCCGCCAGCCGAGCCCGGTACCCGACGCGAATCGCTCCCAGCACCCGCGCTTGCCGCACGGGCAGGGTGGGCCGGTCGGGTCGACGACCATATGGCCGATCTCGCCCGCGAACCCCCACGCACCGCGCAGGAGGCGCCCGCCCGCCACGATCCCGCCGCCGATCCCGGTGCCGAGCGTCACCATCAACGCGTTCGAGGCGCCGCTTGCGGCGCCGTGCGACCACTCACCGACGGCGGCGCACGTCGCGTCGTTGTCCACCACCACTACCAACCCGAGCCGCGCCGACAGCCCCCCGGCGACGTCGAGGCCGGTACCGCCGGGCAGGTTGGGGGCGAAGCGCAACACCCCGTCGTTGTCGACCAGGCCGGGCGCGCCCACCCCGACCCGTGTGACCTCGGTGTCGGGCGGCAGCCCGGTACGCAGCCCTTCGGCCACCGACGCCAGGATGTCGATGAGCGGCGGACCGCTGCCGTCGGGCGGAGATCCGGGCGGGGGGGTGAGAGAGGGGACCCGCACCTCGGTGAGGATGTCGCCGCCCGCCCCCAGTGCCAGACCCAGGACCTTGGTGCCTCCGACGTCGATGCCCAGAGTCACGCGCCCGGCCATGTCACCCCCCGGCGCGCCGGTCGTGACCGGGCACCTTCCCCGCGCTCACGTCGTGACGGAGGATTCGACTCGGGCCTTCAGCTCCTCGAGTGCGGTATGCATGATGCGGCTCTGGGCGCGCCGCTTGATGAAGCCCGGCAACGGCACCCGGAGCTCGACCTCGAGGGTGTAGCTGACCTCGGTGGTCCCGTCGCCGGCCGCCTCGAAGTGGTATTCGCCGTCGAGCTTGGATGTGAGATCACCGGCAGTCTGCTTCCAGGCGAGGGCGGCAGGCGCGCCGGCGTAGTCGTAGGCGAGCGTGTAGCTGGTGGAGCGCCCGAACGCCCCGGCCCGAAACGTGACCTCGGCGGGCCGGCCCTCGTCGTCGCGCTTCTCCACCACGACCTGCTTGATGTCCGCGGCCCATTCCGGATACCGCTCGAGGTCGCTCACCACGGCGTAGCACTGCGCCGGCGTCGCGGCGACAACCATCCGCTCCGTGGCCAGTTCCGCCACCACCACTCCTTTGTCCTTTTCGCCTTTTTCCCGCCGTGTGAGTCCCGCACCGTACCTGCACGATCAGCTGGCTGCTGGCTGGCGGGTGGCTCTCAGCCTTCCACGGCCGCCAACGCGCCAGCCAGCCTATGGGCGAGCAGGTCGTGGGCGAAGGCCCGCTCTGCCCGGCGCCGGGCGGCCCGGCCCATGCGCCGCCGCAGCGCGTCGTCGGTGAGGAGTCGCCGCAGTGCGGCGGCGACCTGTCCCGAGTTGCGCGGGTCGTCCACGATCAAGCCGGTCTCGCCGTGCACGACCGCGTCAGCCGCTCCGCCGCTCCGGCCCGCGATCTGCGGGACCCCGCACGCGGCGGCCTCGAGGAAGACGATCCCGAACCCCTCCTGCTCCAGGCCGAGCCACCGGTCGCGACACGCCATGACGAAGACGTCCGCGGCGGCATAGAAGTCGGGAAGGCGGTCGTCGGGGAGCTCTCCCACCAGTTGCACGGGGGCGCGCGACTTCGCAACGAGTCGTTCGATGCGGGCCCGATCGCGTCCGTCGCCCGCGATGGCGACGGTCAGCGAGGGAAACGACGGAACGAGGGCGGCGGCGGCTTGGACGAGCACGTCCATGCCCTTGCGGGGTACGAGGCGGCTGACGCTCACGACGAGCGGCCCGGCCGCGGGAAGTCCGAACGAGGCGCGCGCCTTGCGCCGGGCCGCCGCCGGCAGGGTCCGGAAGCGCTCGGTGTCCACGCCGGGGGGCACCTCCTCCACCGGACACATGTGGGCCCCCGCCACCTGGCGTGCCGCGGCGGCCGGATAGCTCCCGGCGCACACCGCCAGCCTCGCCCAGGCAAGCGTCGCCGCCAGCGCCTGGCGGGACCCGGGGAGCCTTCCGGGGGCGGTCACCTCGGCACCGTGCAGCACGACCGCGTACGGCAGGCGGTCGAGCGCCGGACCGATCAGGCCGAGCGGCAGCGCCGGATCCAGCACCACGAGCGACGCGCCACGCTCGCGGGCGAGGCCCACGACATGGCGAACGGTGCCGGGCGTCGGGAGCAACACCGGGGCGCGCACCCGGTCGATGCGCACGCCGGCACACGCCTGTTCGGCGTCGAAGCTCGCCGCATCGGGATGCGACGAGGCAGTGAGGACCGAGTACGTCGTCGGGTCCATCCGCCGCCATAGCTCCCACAGGTATGCCTGGATTCCCCCGACCTTGGGAGGGAAGTCGTTCGTGACGAGCAGGTGGCTCAACCGCCTGCTCCAGCACCGGATCCGCGCACCGGTCCATGCTGGCACGGCCCATTCGGCTTCCACCGGGGCGGGCCGAGGCCGAGGTGGCGGCGGGCTCACCCATTGGGATACCCGTCATCCCGTGGCCCAGGTGTCCTCCATCTCAGAATGCCGAAGATCCGGGACCAGTCCGGCGCGCGCCAGCATGCGCATGGCCCGGGCTTCCTCGACGTCCACGACCACGGCGTCGTCGGGCTCGCGCCCGAGCACGAAGCTCACCAGGCAGTCGTCGCACGCCGACGACTCCTGCAATTCGCAATCGTCGCAGCTGATCGAAATGACGGCATCGCTCGTCATGGCCGGCCTCCCCGTCGGGCTGTCGTTCGGGTCCTCGTCACGCACGCAGCATGACAACCGGCTGTAACGACCCCTTGAGCTGGGAGTCCGGTCAGGACGCCGGGCCGGCCGCCTCCGCCTCGCTCGGTCTCGGTTCCTCCTCGAGCACCTCGATGGAGCGCCCGTGCCCGCACCACCGGCAACGCACCTCGACGACGTCCTCGTCGAGCACCTGCTCGTCCTCGATCGACAGCGTTCCGCCCACACTGAAGTGGTGGAACGCCTTGGTGCGGCGGTCGGTCACCACGTCGAAGCGGGTGAGGTTCCCACACGCCGCGCACCGATACCGGGTGAGGCTCACGACCTCAACCTACCGGCGATCGGCCGTCCCATCGCCCCGGCCGCCCGCACGCGTCGGTGCTCTGGTCCCCGTGTCCGAAACACCCGGGTGCGACCATGTCGTCGTGGCGATGGAAGCCTCGGGCCGTTGGGCGCGATGGGTCGGCTTGGCCGATCGGCGTGCCCGGCGGTGCGACCGGGCCGACGGCGCCGACTCCGGTGGCGGCGCGCCTGTTGGGCGAGCGGGCTGGGTGGACCCGGGCACGCCGCTGTTCGAGGTGCCGTTCGTGGTCCTCGACGTCGAGACGACCGGTGGTTCGCCCGCCACGGCCGCGCTGATCGAGGTCGCCGCGGCGCGCTACCGCGGGGGCGAATGCGAGGGCGTGCTCCAGACACTGGTGGACCCGGGCGTGCCGATCCCTTCACTCATCTCGTTGCTGACCGGGATCGGAGAGGACATGGTGGCGGGTGCACCGAGCATCGGCGGGGTCCTCCCCTCGCTCCTCGAGTTCCTGCGCGGAGCGGTGCTCGTCGGCCACAACATCGCCTTCGACCTGTCGTTCCTGGACGCCGCCCTGTGCGAGAACGGACGCGATCCGCTCGACCACGAGTCGATCGACACCCTGGCCTTGGCGCGCGCTCTGCTGCGGCCCGACGTTCCCAACTGCCGGCTGGCCACCCTGGCCCGGGCACTGCAGCTCGAGCACCGACCGTCGCATCGCGCTCTGGACGACGTGCGCGCCACGGCGGACCTGTTGCACGGACTGATCGAGCGCGCCAGCGGATACGGGGTCTTCGTGCTGGCCGATCTGGTGGAGCTCCCGGGCCGGCAACGCGCCCGCGCCTCCTAGATCGAGCGGGTGCTGTTTGACTATTTTCTCAACCGCCGCGTTCACAGCGGAAGGTCGTGAAGATCATCACCCACCAAGCCTCCCACGAGGTGGACGACTTGAAGAGCGGCGAAACGGGCGAGACGCGCTTGGAAGCACCCTGCTTGCACATGGTTTTCATTGCCCGTTGGCGCTCGAGAAAGGCTGTCGAGGCATTCTGGGCGAACCCCGTCGGCTCACCGCTCGATAAGGCTCAACCCGTGTAGCGAGACGGAACGGGCGATAGGTACCGCCGGCGAGCGGGGGGTCAGGGGACAACCCACCCGATATCACGAGTCGAGTTGATTTGCGGGGCGGTTCGGTTCGACGGGGCAGCGGGTGACTGGACATGACAGCATTTGGTCTCGTGAACCCAGCGCGCGCCGTTTGGCAGTATGGCGAGCCTGTCCACGCCATCATCTACTACGCGCCGGAGAGACGAGCGGCCACCGATGCCCTCGGCCTGAAGGGCGGTTGGATGAGCTATTTCGGCTGTCGGGCTGCACCGCTCGGCGCTGCGCCTGCACCGGTCGTCAGCGCGCTGTTCTACAACTTCCACCCGAAGATGGTCGCTCGCGCGATTCCCGACGCGTGGAGCTACGCGACGCCGTCGGCGCTGCTCAAGGCACGGCTCTCTGCGATGGACGGTGCCATGCGACGCGTCCTGGGAGACGCTGTTGTCTCGTCGTCCTCGGTCTCGCGCGCCGCCGTGCTGGCAACCGCGGCGGTAGCGGGCTGCAACATGGCGGGTCGGCCGATGGGTGCGGCCAACCAGGCAGTCCAGGAACCCGACGACGCGCACCTGCGGCTGTGGCAAGCGCTCACCGCGATACGGGAGCACCGCGGCGACGGTCACGTCGACCGGCTTGTCGATGCCGACATCTCCCCTTCGGAAGCTCTCGTGCTCCAGGCGGCGACGGGACGGTCACCCGAGGACGGGCTCCGCTCGAACCGTGGCTGGTCGGCCGACGACTGGTCGATCGCGGCGGGATCGCTGGAGGCACGAGGCCTCATCGACCACGAGATGCGAATCACTGCGGCGGGAGCCGAGCTACGGGAGGCCATCGAGGACGGCACCGATCGGCTGGCTACACCAATCGTGAGAGCAATCGGCGATGACGGCGCCGACGAGCTCGTCGCCCTGCTTCGCCCCCTGGCTGAAGCGGTCATGGCCGCTGGAGCCGTCCCCGCCCACAACAACATGGGCGTTCCCTGGCCTCCTGAGGACGGTTGACCGCTCGGAAACGGCGGCGGTGTATCGAAGTGGGCCGGGTGGTACGTGCCGTGTGAGTCGGCCGGGGGTCGGCGGGAAGCCCACCCGGGATCGACTGCCCTGAGCAATACCGAGTGGCTCCGATCACCACCCGATCGGTGGTGCCCAGCGCAACATCGGCATTTGCGCGCACCTCCCGGACGCTCACGACAGATAGCACCTTGCCCCGACTGCCTCGGCAACGTGCCACCAGATCTGCCGCCTCCTGCTCGACCCAGCGATTCGGCTCGCGGCATTCAGTTGGCGCGTTCTGTGCGACCTTGCGATCGACGTCTACATCCATACCCTTTGGGGTCCTGCGTCAGGCGGGAGCGTAAGGTCGCGTTGTGCCCCAGACGCTCGAGGAGCTGGCCGGCTGGACGGGAGAGTCGCCTGAGCAGCTTTTGTCTTGGCAAAGGGCAGGCTTATTGCCGGAGGACGAGGGAACTCCACTGCCTGCACGCCTGGAGCGGGTACGACTCATTCGGTTCGCCGTAGCCAACGGGTATCGAGACGAAGAACTGGCTGAGATCGCCACCTCTCATGGTGACATGATCGGGCCCTTCGCCGAGCAGGTCGGCGCTCTAGTCGGCGAACCAGTCTGCACGCTCGAAGAAGCAGCCCAATCGGCTGGACTGGATTCTGGGGTACTCAAGACCGCATTAGCTGCTTCGGGGCTGGGAGACGAGCGGTTTGCCACCAGGGAGGAGATCGCCGCCGCAGGTCTGATCAAGAACGCGCTGGATTACGGATTGCCCCACGAGATCCTGACCCAGCTGCTTCACGTGTTTTCTGACGCCACGAACAAGATTGCCGAGGCAGGCGTACGTCTATTCCACTTACACGTGCACGATCAACTGCGGGCGCCCGGCACGGGTGGCGCGGAACTGCTGAAAGCGACCAACGCCATCGCCGCCCCATTCATGGCGCTGGCCGAGCCGGCCGTCGTTTACTTGTTCCGGAAGGCCTGGCAGCGCGCGCTTCGGGAGGACATGCTCATGCATTTGGCCGAGGAGGCGACCAGTGCCTCGTCGGTGCCTGGCGAGTTGACGCGAGCGTTCCTCTTCGCAGACTTGGCAGGCTTCACTCCCCTCACTGAGGTGGAGGGCGACTCGAAAGCGGCTCAAGTCATTGGCTGCCTTCTCAGAGCTGGTCCGAACGGTTGCGGCGCGCTGTTCGGGCCAGATCGTCAAGCAGATCGGTGACGAGTTCATGCTCGTATTCCCTGACGGTCGGGCAGCGGTGGCCTGCGGTTTGGAGCTTCGCGCCAGGGCAGCCGCAGAAGACGGCTTGCCAGCGTTGCGCATGGGTGCGCATGCCGGCCCGGTGCTGTATCGCGAGGGCGATTATGTGGGCTCCACCGTGAACGTAGCGTCCCGCGTCACTAACTCCGCCGCAGACAACGAGTTCCTCGTAACGAAAGCGGTGCAAGAGCAGGTCGCCCTCGAGGTCGACACCGTCTTGGTCGGCGCCCGCTCGCTCAAGGGACTATCCAGGGAAACCGAGCTCTTCGAGGTCCGCGAATCGCCCGTCGCTTGACGGGATCCTCCACTGCCAACGGCACCTAGATGCAGAGGGCGACATTTTCGCCTTGGCGATGACGCACTCTGAGTCGGTGTGGGATCACCCTACAGATGGTCGCGATCGCAGAAGTTGTCGTAGAGCTTCACGAGGAGGTAGGGCATATGTGCCCGCTTCGCTACCTTATGAGCCACCCTTGTCCTGCCACCCGCACGCTATCAATCCGACTGAACTTTCCGGCCCAGTCCGAACGCGCTTACTCACGTCGGGGTGTACTGGACAAAATGCTTTGGACAGATAGGGAGAGCATCCGATGGCTCGCTTGAACCACCTTACGCTTTTCGTCCGTGATCACATCGCTGCGCGCGACTGGTATGTCACGAACCTTGGGTTGGACGTCGAGTTCGAGATTCCAGAGGCACGGACGACAGCGGTACGGGATCGAGGCGACTTCGCCATCTTCCTCGCGGAGCGTTCCGATTTGGGCGGCAGTCCGCGCTGCATCCTCTACTTCCAGGTCGACGACGTGGACCGCGCGTTCGAACGAATGCGCGCCGGCGACGTGGCGTTCGACCATGAACCTCGGCAGACCGAATGGGGGTATGGCCCAGAGACGACCGATCCGGACGGCCACACGATTCGCCTCTGGGATTACCGCAGTGAAGTGCCGCGTGAAGCGTAGATACGTCGATTGAGCAGACGGCTATTGCGTCAGGCCCGTCCTTACCAGCACCGTCTGGCGCTCTAGGTCACCCCTCGCGCCGAGACCTGCTTTTGGGCTGCTTGAGGAACCTAGGGCGCCACGGCCGTGCCGGTTATAAGGTCGGCCGCAAAGAGCCGACGGCGAACTGGAGAGAAATGGCTGATTCCGGCGAGAAGGAGATTCGTTCGGTCATTGAGGAGACGACGGATGCACTGAACGAAGGAGACGCAACCAAGCTGGACCTGTTGCTCTCCGACCGATCCGGTGCGATCCACATCGGCACGGACCCCGGTGAACGATGGACCAAGCAGCAGCTCTTGAGCAATATCAAGGAGGCCATTTCGGTGGGCGGCAACCAGCTCCGGGCCGAGCTCGACGAAATCCACGTCGACATCGACGGGGACCTGGCATGGACCGAGGGCACCGCGAGGTTCGTGAACGAGAAGGGAGCACAGCGAGCCGTCCGCATCACTGGGGTCCTTGTCCGCGAGGGCGGTCGATGGAAACTCGCGCAGTCCCATGCCTCAATCGGCGTGCCCAACGAGGAGCTGTTCTAGCTCCAAACACTCAACCTGTGTGGAGGCACCCGCCCCGGGACGTGCCGTTCTGCGCGATCTGACCGGTCGGGCTCGTCTCAGCACCCGTCCGGGATCGAGCAGCCCGAGCCAGACCGGTGAGTCCCTTGACCAGATGGCCCGAGCGCCTCGACTGAGTCCCGGCACTTCCGAGCGCTCAAGAGGGGGACTTGACCTTGAGTTAGCTCCAAAGTCGTCGGTGCTCGGCGTGCGGGCGCGCCGCTGGCCGTGCGGGCGCGCCGCTGGCCGTGAACTGGCTAGGGCAGGGCTGCGAACAGTGTTGATCGACCGGTCCACCTACCCGAGCGAGACCCGCTCGACGCACGTCTTTCAAACGAAGGTGTTCTCTGCCCGCTACCTCTCGGTGTGCTCGACGACGTCCCTCTCTTGGCGGAACCCCTCAAGCTTCGCACCCATGAATCCCGCCGATCGGGCACAACGGCATCGCAGGGTAAACGGCGTCGTTGGTGAAGTGATCGACGACGAAGCCCGGGTCTCGCCGTTCCCACGCCGAGAGCGTGCCGCGTACGAGCTCGTCGTCGAGCGACCGATCAGGTTCAGCCCCTTTGCCTTGGTCCGATGCCCCGCCTCGCCTCAGCGTGCTTCGACACACCCCAGTTGCTTGCCTCGCACCGGAATCGGCCCACATTCATCGGCGCGCTCGTATCCTCGGCGGGCTTGGCGAACGTCGCATGAACGTGCGTCCTGTCGTAAGTAGGCTCGAAAGCGGTGGTCCATGCCTTCGTTCTCATCGACGCCGACGTCGTCCGAATCGCGCCGTTGTGTGAGGAGCTGGCCGCCACCGACGGCGTAACCGAGGTCTTCTCCGTCGCCGGTGGGGTTGCCGACATCATCGCCATCGTCAGAGCGCGCCATCACGAGGAGCTTGCCGAGGTGGTGACGAGGCGGATCGCTGCATTGAGCGGGATTGAAGAGACCACCACTTTGGTGGCCTTCCAGGCCTATAGCCGGCACGACCTCGAGGCGATCTGGGACCTCGGACCGGCGTGAGCGACCCGGCGGTCGTTCTCGACGACGTCCTCGAGCTGAGGGGGCGACAGCTCGCAGCAGTCTTCACCGGCCTCCTTCTCGTCCTGTTGATGGCCGCGCTCGACGCCACGATCGTGGCGACCGCGCTGCCCACCATTGCCCGGGACCTGGGCGGGCTCAACCACATCGCTTGGGTAGCCACCGCCTACCTGCTCGCGCAGACGGTCGTCACCCCTCTGTACGGCAAGCTCGGTGACCTATTCGGCCGACGCATCGTCCTGCAAGTCGGCCTGATCATCTTTCTCGTCGGCTCGGTCTTGTGCGGGCTGAGCGCCAACTTCTTCGAGCTCGTGGCGTTTCGGGCCGTGCAGGGGCTCGGCGGAGGAGGACTGATCGTCAGTGCCCAGGCAGCGATCGGCGATGTCGTCGCGCCGCGCGAGCGAGGTCGTTACCAGGGCCTGTTCGGCGCGGTCTTCGGGATCGCCACGGTGGTGGGCCCGCTCATCGGGGGAGCCCTTACGACCGGTCTGTCGTGGCGGTGGATCTTCTACATCAACCTGCCCCTGGGGGCGGTCGCCTTCGCTGTTCTCGCGGTGACGCTGCCATCGGCCGGACGCCGCCGGGAGCATCGAATCGACTATCTGGGTACCGGCGTCCTGTCGATCGCGCTGGCAGCGCTCGTGTTGATGGTGAGCCTCGGAGGCACGACCTATCCGTGGTCCTCGACTCCGATCATCGTGCTCGCGGTGGCGACGGTCGTCGCCCTGGCCGTCTTCGTCGGGGTCGAACGTCGGGCTCGCGAACCTGTGCTTCCTCCAAAGCTCTTCCGAAACGACGTCTTCTCCGCCTCGAATGTCGTCGCCCTGTTTCTCGGGTTCGGCCTGTTCGGCGCGATCACCTTCCTCCCCCTGTACTTCCAAGTCGTGAAGGGCGCGTCACCCACCGCGTCCGGTCTGCAGATCCTGCCCCTCATGGCGGGACTCATTCTGACGTCCACGATCGCCGGGCAGATTGTGTCGCGCACCGGAAAATACCGGGCGTTCCCGATTATGGGTACCGGGGTGATGACCGTCGGCCTGTTCCTCCTCGGCCGCCTGAGCCCCCAGACGGCGTGGATTGTCGCGGCGGCGTGGATGTTCGTGACCGGATTCGGCGTCGGGCTCGTCATGCAGGTGCTCGTCGTGGCGGTACAGAACGCGGTCGGCTACGAGGACCTCGGGATCGCGACATCGGGCAACACGTTGTTCCGCAACATCGGGAGCGCGGTCGGCACGGCCGTCATCGGCACCGTCTTCGCGACCGAACTTGCGTCTCGGGTGCACGCCGCGTTCCCCCATGCCCCGACCGCCCTTGTCAATACGTCCCGGGTGTCCTCCGCGGCGCTGGCCCGCCTGCCGCCGGCGGTGCGCGCCAAATTCCTCGAGTCGTACTCCGGATCACTCGACCAAGCCTTCAAGATCGCGGCCATCGTCTCCCTCGCCGCGTTCGTGGCGTCGTGGTTCGTCCGACAACTCCCGATGCGCTCGACGGTGAGGGCCCGAGTGGACCAGGTAGGCAACTCGTTCGGGTTGCCGCGGGACGTCGACTCCTTGGCTGAGATCATCAGGGCGCTCGGGCTTCTCGTCGGGCGCCAGCAGATGCGGGAGTACCTCGAACGCGTCACCGCCGAGGCGGGCATCGACCTGCCGGTGGCGCAGTCGTGGTTGCTCGTGCAGTACCGCCGGAAGGCCACCACCCGCCTCCCGGAATTGGCGGAAGGTCACCAGATCCCGGTCGACGCCCTCCGAAGCGCCATGGTCGAGCTCATCGATCGGGGACTTGTCACAGCTGGCCCCGAGCCGGATGGCGCCGACGCCCCGACCGAGGCCAGGTCGGGCAGAGCTCTTGTTACTGCTTCCCTCGGTTCGAGACGCGACATGGATGGAGCGAGCGACTATTGGTTGACACCCGCCGGCACGGTTGTCGCCGACCGGGTGATCGCCAACGTCCGGCGCCGGCTCGAAGGCCTGCTCGAGGGGTGGTCGCCAGAGCAGTACCCCGACCTGGTGAAGCTGCTGAACGATTTCGCCGCAGAGGTCGTCCCCGGAGTCCGGTCGCTCCTGGCTTCCACCTCGGCCCGGCCGTCGATCGAGCCGTGATGCAGCTCCCGGACCGACCGACGCCGGGAGCTCAGGCGGCGAACGACGTCAGCGCAAGAGCCGGTCCGCGCACTTGTCCCCGGACGCGACACGATCCAGTGGCCGAGCCGGGCAAAGCCGCGGCACACCACTGGATCGGTCTGCGGGGGCGGGGGGCAGCCCTTGATCGGGGAAACGAGCCTCCCTCGCCGATCTGGCGGACGAATTCCCGGACGGCCCTCCCGGATTGTCCGATCGTTGTTCGCGACGTCTGACTCAAGCCGCACTGATCGGCTGATCAGGCCCAGACCCGGCGGCTGACCAGCCCCTGCCTCGACCGGCGCTTTCCTCTTCCCTTATCCCGCGGCGGCCGCCGCCTGGGAGGAGCGGACCAGACCGTCGAGTGCCTTTTGGGCCCCACCCTCGTCGATCACCTCCGTGGCCCGGCTGACACCTTCGGCGAGATCGCCGGCGATGCCCGCCACCACCAACCCGGCTGCGGCGTTGAGAACCGAGATGTCGCGGTGGGGCCCGGGCTCACCCTCCACCACCCGGCGGACGACCTTGGCGTTGGTGGACGCGTCGCCCCCGCGCAGAGCGGGCAGGGTCGCCGGTCCGATCCCGAAGTCGGTGGCTTCGACCTGGTAGCGGCGGATCTCTCCTTCGGCGCTGAGCTCGATGACCGAGCTCGGCCCCGTGGTGGAGAGCTCGTCCAGGCCGTCGGCTCCGTAGACGACCATCGCCCGGCGCGATCCGTTCGCCACCAAGACGCCGAACATCTTCTCCGCCATGGCGGGATCGCTCACGCCCACGACCTGATGGCGAGCCCGGGCTGGGTTCGCCAACGGCCCGAGGAAGTTGAACACCGTCGGCACCCCGAGCTCGCGGCGGACGCCAATGGCATGGCGCATGGCGGGGTGAAACCGCGGTGCAAAGCAGAAGCCGATACCCGCCTCGTCGATGCAACGCGCCACACCGGCCGGGCCGAGATCGATCACCACTCCGAGCGCCTCGAGCACGTCGGCGGAACCGGCAGCCGACGACGCGGCGCGCCCGCCGTGCTTGCACACCCGCGCTCCCGCGCCGGCCACCACGAGGGCGGCGATGGTCGAGACGTTGATGGACTGGCTCCGGTCCCCACCCGTGCCGCACGTGTCGACGAGGTCACCCCCGACCGGCAGCGCCTCGGCATGCGCCAGCATGGCCTGCACCAGCCCGGTCAGCTCCTCGACCGACTCGCCCTTGATCCGCAAAGCGGTGACGAATCCGGCGATCTGGGCGTCGGAGGCGGCTCCCGACAGCACCTCGCCCAGGGCGCAGGCGGCCTCCTCCGCGCTCAGGTCGCGTCCCGCCACCAGGCGGCCAAGGACGGCGGGCCAACCCCCCAGCGCAGCGAAACCGCTTTCTGCGTCCATCACGCGCCAGTCAGTCCCACCAAAGGTCGTGGTCGAGCACGCCGCGCGCGATCAGGCCGAGCTGGACCTGGCTCGTCCCCTCCACGATGGTGAGCTGCTTGGCGTCCCGGTACCACTGCTCGGTGGGATGGTCCGTCATGTACCCGGCCGCACCGAGCAGCTGGAGGGCGAGGCCCGAGGCGCGTACCGCGAGCTCGGTCGCGTGGTACTTCGCCGCCGACAACAGCGGGACCCACGGCTTGGTGAACTTGCCCTGGTCGCACAGCCACGCCGCCCGGTAGGTGAGGAGGCGGGCCGCCTCGATGTCGACCGCGCACTTAGCGATCTCCCACTGCACGCCTTGGAAGTCCGCAATGGTCTGACCGAAGGCGGCACGCTCCGAGACGTACTCGGTCGCGTACATGAGCGCACCCTCGGCCAGCCCGATGCCACGGGCCGCCACCACGGGCCGCATCGAGTTGAGTCCCAGCATGGCGAGCCGGAACCCCCCGACTTCTCCGATGACGTTCTCGGGCGGCACGCGCACGTCGGTGAGCATCAACTCTCCCGTGTCCACGCCGCGCACACCCATCTTGTGGTCGATCCGGCCCACGGCGACGCCCGGCCAGTTCCGTTCGACGATGAAGGCGGTGACCGAGTCGTGGGCCCGGCTCGAGGGGTCGGCCGTCTTGGCGAACACCGTGTACCAATCGGCCTCCTGTACTCCCGACATCCAGCATTTGGTGCCGTTCAGAATCCAGCCCCCGTCGCGCCCAGGGTCGGCCGTCGCCCGGGTGCGCATGCCCATGACGTCGCTTCCCGCCTGGGGCTCGGACAGGCCGAACGCGGCGCGTTGGGTGCCGTCGGCGATGCGCGGGAGGTAGCGCGCCTTTTGCTCGTCGGAGCCCGCGATCATGACCGGACCCGTGGGCAATCGGGTGAGCAAGAGCATGAGTGCGCCCGTGTTCGAGTACTTGGCCACCTCCTCGATGGCGATCGTTAGCCCGAGGATGCCTGCGCCCGATCCGCCGTACTCCTCGGGGATGCACAAGCCGAGCAGGCCCGCTCCCCGGAAGACGTCGAACAGGTCGTCGGGATAATTGCCCGTGGTGTCGATCTCGCGCGCCCGGGGCTTCACCTTGTCGTTTGCCAGCCGGCGCACCGTCGACTGAAGCTCCGACAATTCGGGTGAGAGCTCGAAATCCACCGTCGCAGGCTATCTGACAGGCCACGGAGTTCGACCTGACGCGCACCGACGACGCGCTGTTCCCCTTCCGGTCCCCTTCCGGCACCAACCCGGCTGGCTCACCGTCCTGACACGCGCCTTCGACCCGCTCACCTATGTGGTCGACCCCATGCGCCGAGCCGTGTCCACCGACGTGCACACGACACCCGCCGTCGCGAGGACGTTCGGGGGCAGCGTCACGCGCCGGTGGGTCTCGAACTGGGCCTCACCGCCGCGTTCACTGCGCTCGTGTTCGAGCTCGCCGCGGTGGCGTTCTCGAAGACCGACTGACGCTCAGTCCTCGGGACGCAACGCCACCGTCACCTCGATCTCGACCGCGCCGCCCCTCGGCAGTGCGGCGACACCGATGGCCGAGCGGGTGTGCCGCCCGGCATCGCCGAAGATGCGGTGGAGCACCCGGCTCGCCCCGTCAACCACAGCGGGTTGTGCGTGGAAGTCGGGCACGGACGCCACGTAGCCGGTCACCGTGAGGACGCGCTCCACCCGGTCGAGCGTGCCGAGTGCCTGCTCGAGCACAGCGAGTGCGTTGAGCGCGCACACCTCGGCCGCTTCGGCTCCCTGTTCCACTGTGACGTCCCCGCCCAGCGTGCCGACACAGGTCAACTCACCGGCGATGCGCGGCAACTGGCCCGAGGTGCGCGCCACACCGCCGTGGACCACCACGGCGTCGAGCGGGTCGTGCGGCGGGTGCGGGCCGTACAGCGTGAGCCCGAGGTCGTCCAAGCGCGACGCGATCCGTCCCCGCACGGCGGGAATCGTAGGGTGGCGCGTGGGTCCCGTCCGACGTGGAGGGTGGGCCCGTCCGACGTGACCCGAGCGCGCAGGCCGAAGGCCCGACGCGTCAGACTCGGTGTGCCGGACGCGTCAGGCCGACTTGCGCCGTTGCCGGTGGATGCGACGGCGCTCGCGCTCGGTCGTGCCTCCCCATACGCCCTCGCGCTCGCGGTTGGCCAGGGCGTGCTCGAGGCAAGCCTGGCGTACGGGGCACATGGCGCAGATCGCCTTGGCCTCCTCAGCGTCCTCGTCGGTCGCCGGGTAGAAGACCTCGGGGTCGATGCCCCGGCAGGCGGCGTACTTTCGCCACGTGGCGGTCACTGGGGCCGTGATGGGAGTCACTTCTTTGAGCACTTTCTGAGTCTGTCTTTTCTCTCTCCGTGAATTCTGCCGGTTCCCAACCCCATTCAACCGTGTGAACAGGGACAATGCTCCCCTGGCAGGAAAATCAGCGGAACGAACAGTATGGCGCAGGGTTGCGACGCTTGTAAAGAACACCCCTGGTCAAAAGGCCGGAAGACGCTGTGAATCGCCGGTAGATGCCGGCCGGGCCGAATGTTGGGGGCTCGTTGGCCGCCCTGCGTCGCCCGGGCCCCGTTCCCTTCTGCGTCCCTGACCAGCCTCTTCGATGCTCGAGGCACGAACCCGACACCGGGCCGCCACCTTGCCCGTCCGAGACGTCACGATCCGTCAACGTCCGGCCGGTCAGGCCCGGAGGTCGCTCAGGAGCTCCTCCCGGGTCTCCGCGGGCAGGACCGTCTCGCGCCGGTAGGCCGGATGGTCGACGGCCACGGTGACCGGGCCGGCCGCGAACCGCTCGACCTGATCGGGCGACAAGGCGAACCGGATGTAGTGCACCGAGGGCGTGATCTCCTCCCGGGTGAGCGCCTCTTCGTGCGCACCCTCGGGCACGCTGCGGACCACCTCCGGCCCGGCTTGGCCGGCGGCCGCTCCCAGTCGCAGCTCGACGTTCCGTTCGATGCCGACCAGCCGGGGCAACCACGCTCGTAGCGCGTCCTCACCGGTCAGCTCGATGAACAAGGTGGCCGACAGCTCGCCCGGCTGGGGGATGAGCGGGTTATAGACGTCGAGCTCGTTCTGGATCTGCTCGTCGGACACCATCCGCTCTGCCCGGGCCATCTCCTGCACCTGCGACCGGATCGTCTCGCGGTTCTCGAACACGAGTGACACGAACGGACCGACCGTCACCCGTCGGCGACGCTTGAGCTCGATGATCTGACGGCGGTATTCCTCGCGCTGGCGCTCGTAGGCGCGCAGGTCGAGAACGTCGTCGAGCGTCAGCCGGCGTACACCGGAGGCGGGCCCGTTCACGACGCGCCTCCGGCGACTCGGCCGGCCGTGTACCTCAAGTTAGAGACTTGAGGCCCTCGGTGAAGCGTCCCGCGTGGCTCTTCTCGGCGCGCGCCAGCGTCTCGAGCCAGTCGGCGATGTCGTCGAAGCCCTCGTCACGCGCCGTGCGGGCGAACCCCGGGTACATCTCGGTGTACTCGTAGGTCTCCCCCTCGATGGCTGACTTGAGGTTGTCGGCGGTGGCGCCCACCGGCACACCGGTCACGGGGTCGCCGACCTCCCGCAGGAAGTCGAAGTGCCCGAAGGCGTGGCCGGTCTCCCCCTCCGCCACGGAGCGGAACAGGGCGGCGACGTCGGGATAGCCCTCGACGTCTGCCTTCTGGGCGAAGTACAGGTAACGGCGGTTCGCCTGGCTCTCGCCCGCGAACGCCTCTTTCAGGTTGCTCTCGGTCTTGGATCCCTTCAGTGCGGGCACCTTGTTGTTTTCTCCTTGGTCGTTTCTGCCAGTTGGACATCTCGTTATGCGCCGTATCCGCCGTCACGCCGTTGTTGCTCTGCCTCGTTGCCGACACGCGCCCGCCGGCGGGCGCAGGGGCGACGGAGCCGGCCGACGCGGAAGCCTCACACCGGTACGGGCTCCCGCGGCCGCCCCGCAGCTCCCCGCCGGCCCCGGGCACCGCGGCGCCGCCGACACTCGCTGCACAGTCCCCGGAATACCACCTCCGCCTCCCCCACCTCGAAGCCCTCGCCCGCTCCAGCCGGGACCGTCACCCGGGTGAAGTCGGCGTGCAGGTCGCGCACCTTGCCGCACGAACGGCACACGAGATGGTGGTGGACCCCTTCCACGTTCGGGTCGAAACGGGTCACACCCGTCCCGAGGTCGAGCGCGGCGACCTCGCCGAGCGCGGCGAGTTCGTTGAGCGTCTGGTACACCGTCTTGAGCGAGATGGTCTGCATCTCGACACGCGCCGCGGCGTGCACCGCCTCGGCCGTCGGATGGGTCGCGTCGCCCTGCAGGACGCGGAAGATGCACTGGCGCTGGGCCGTCACCTTGCGTCCCCGGGCGCGGAACAGCTCGGTTAGCTCCTCGGGGGACTTCACAACGCCCTCCAGCTTATCACCAATCATTGTTTCTTGACACTCGTTGTCGAAATCTTGCCAAGGGGCCGGGGGTGGAGAACGGCGCCGGGCTCGGACGAAGCGGGCGTGGCGCGCTGTGGCAGGCTGACCGGCGTGCCGCCCGACGAGCCCCGCGTCCCCACGGCGCGCGGCAGTTTCGACCGGGCCGTGGCCTTGCGCCGGCTGGCCGAGGAGTCCTTCGACGTCCTCGTGATCGGGGGCGGGGTCACCGGGGCGGGCGTCGCCCTCGACGCCGCGGCTCGGGGGCTGCGCACCGCGCTGGTCGAGCGCCGCGACTTCGCCTCGGGAACGTCGTCGAAGTCTTCCAAGATGGTCCACGGCGGCCTGCGCTACCTCCAGCAGCGCGACTTCCGCCTCGTGTACGAGGCGCTGCACGAGCGCCAGCGCCTGCTCGAGAATGCGCCGCACCTCGTGGCCCCGCTTCCGTTCCTCATCCCGCTGTTCGGCCGAGACGGCGTCGTCAACAAGAGCGTGGCACGCGCCTACGCCATCGCGCTCACCCTCTACGACGTGACGGGCGGCATCCGCATCGGCCGGCGTCACTCCCGCGTCGACGCGGCCGAGGCGCTCACCCACTTCCCCACCCTGCGGGCCGATCGCCTCGTGGCCGGCTTCCTCTACTACGACGCGCGCGCCGACGACGCCCGCCTCACCCTCACCCTGGCCCGCACCGCCGCGCTCCACCACGGAGCGGTGGTCGCGAACTACTGCGAGGTGGGGGGCCTCGTCACGGACGCCTCGGGCACGGTGAGGGGCGCCCGGGTGCGCTCGGCGGTGCCGGATCCCGGTCCCGCCGGCGCCACCCTCGCCGGTGATGCCCTCGCCCGGAACGCCGGATCCGATGGTTCCCACCCCCCGCCGGCCCCGGAGTTCGAGGTCCGGGCCACCGTGGTGGTGAACGCCACCGGGGTGTGGGCCGACGACGTGCGCGCCCTCGAGGAACGCACCCACCCCCACTCGATCCGCCCCGCCAAGGGCGTGCACGTCACCGTGCCGCGCGCCAAGCTCCCCGCCGACATCGCCGCGGTCATCCCCGTGGGCGGCGACCGCCGGTCGATCTTCGTGGTGCCGTGGGCGGACGGCGACGACGTCTATCTGGGCACCACCGACACCGACTGGGACGGGCCGCTCGACGACCCGGCGTGCCTGCCCGAGGACGTCGACTACCTGCTGGCGGCGGCCAACCGCGTGGTGACCGAGCCGCTCGCCCGGAGCGACGTGACCGGGGTGTGGGCCGGGCTCCGGCCGTTGCTCGCCTCCACCGGGGGCCGGCGGGTGAGCGCCCGCACGGCGGACCTGTCCCGCCGCCACCAGGTGAAGGTCTCGCCCCACGGCCTCGTCACCGTGACGGGCGGCAAGCTCACCACCTACCGCAAGATGGCCGAGGACACCGTGGACACCGTGGTGCGTCGCCTGGGGTCGGGCGCCCCTCCCGGGTCCCGCCACTGTCCGACCCGCCGGCTCCCGCTGCGAGGGGCGGCCGGCCTCGAGCAGCTGCGCCGTCCCGGCGCGGCCGCCAAGTTCGGGATGAACCCGGACGTGTTCGCCGCACTGGTGGGGCGGCACGGAGGGGAGACCCCTGACGTGCTCGAGGCCGCGGCGGGGCGCAGCGACCTCCTCGATCCGCTCGTGGCCGGCCTTCCCTATCTCCGGGTCGAGGCGGTGTGGGCGGCGCGTCACGAAATGGCCATGACCACCGAGGACGTGCTCGCGCGCCGCACCCGCGCCGTCCTGCGACGCGCCGGCGCAGCCGCGGAGTCCGCCCCCGCGGTGGCCGAGCTGCTCGCGGCCGAATGCGGACGCGACCCCGCCGCCGCGGCTCGCGACGCCGCGGACTTCGCCGAGTCGGCGCGCCGCGATCTCGAACGGGCCGGGCTCGACGCGGTACGCACCGCGTCGTGACGGGCGGCCGCGGTCGTGACCGGGTGCACCGCGTCGTGAACCATCGCGCCACGCCGTGACCGAGGCCGCGACGTCCCCACCCTCGCACCGCAGCCGGCCCCCGCCGGTGACGCCGATCGAGGCACCCCCCGATCGGGTCGCCGAGCGGATCCGGGGCCCCCGCGTCCCGGTCGACGACGCCCTCGTCGAGCGGCTCCGGGGGGTGTGCCCCGAGGTCGACGTCGACGACTCGGCCCGAGCCGAGGCAGGACGCGACTGGTGGCCGCTCGCCATTCGCTGGGCCCTCGAGGGCTCGGTGCCGGCCCGCCCCGGCGCGGTGGCGCGGCCGGCCGACGTCTCCCAGGTCGCCGCGGTGCTGGGTGCGTGCCACGAGGCGCGCGTTCCGGTGACCGCCACGGCGGGCCGCTCCGGTGTGTGCGGGTCGAGCGTGCCCCTCTTCGGCGGGGTCGCGCTCGACCTGTGCGACATGTCCGGCCTCACCGACCTCGACACCACCTCGCTTCTGGCCCAGGTGCGTCCGGGCACCTTCGGTCCAGACCTCGAAGCCGCCCTGGGAGCCGAGGGGGTGACGTTGGGGCACTGGCCCCAGTCCATGGACCTGTCCACGGTGGGCGGGTGGGTGGCGTGCCGCGGGGCGGGCCAGTACTCGACCCGCTACGGAAAGATCGAGGACATGGTGGCGGGCCTCGAGGTGGCGCTCGCCGACGGCCGGGTGATCCGGACCGGGGGCGCCGGGCCGCGCGCCGCCATGGGCCCCGATCTGACACAGGTGTTCGTCGGGTCGGAGGGCACGCTGGGCGTGGTGACCGACGTGCAGCTGCGCCTCCATGCCCTGCCTCCCACCGAGGGCCGTCGCGCGTACGGGTTCCCCGAGTTCACCGACGGGCTCGAGGCGTGCCGTCGGATCCTGCGCCGCGGCGCCACGCCCGCCGTCCTGCGCCTGTACGACACGACCGAGTCGGCGCGCAATTTCGACGTGCCCGACCAGTGCGTGCTCGTCGTCCTCGACGAGGCCGACGAGGAGCTGCTCGATCCCACCCTGGCGGTGGTCGAGGCAGAATGCGGCCGGCCGCCCGGCGCGCCCCTCGACGTGGCGCTCGTGGGGCGCTGGCTCGAGCACCGCAACGACACCTCGGCACTGGCCCCGCTGTACCGCGCCGGGGTCGTGGTCGACACGATCGAGATCGCGGCGCGCTGGACCGCGCTGCCCCCGATCTACCAGCAATGCGTCGCTGCATTACGCGGTCTCGAGGGAACGTTGGCGGCTTCGGCCCACCAGTCGCACTCGTATCCCGACGGGGCGTGCCTGTACTTCACCTTCGCGGGGCGCACGCCGGCCTCCGACTCGGCCGGCCAAGACGCGACCCGCCCGGACGAGTGGGCCGAGCGCTACTACACCTCCGCGTGGGATGCCGTCATGGAGGTCGTGCGCGCCCACGGCGGCGCCATCAGCCATCACCACGGGGTGGGCATCAACCGGGGGCGCTTCCTCGCCGACGCGCTCGGGGGAGCTTTCGACGTGCTCGTCTCGCTGAAGGAGGCCCTCGACCCTCGGGGGATCCTCAACCCCGGCAAGCTCGGGCTGCCGTCGCCGTTCGGAGAGCCGGGCTGGCCGTGAGGACGCGGTGATGCACCCGTGAGCGTCCTGGTCGTCGATGTCGGCACGTCGGGCGTGCGCGCCGGGATCGTCGATCCGGGCGGAGCGGTGACTCACATCCACCACGTCCCAGTGCTGCCCACGTCGCCCGCGCCCGGGTTCGTCGAGTTCGACCCGGGAGCGATGGCGTCCGCGCTGCTGGACGTGGCGCGGGCCGCCCTCGCCGCCGGCGGCCCGGTGGACGGGGTGGGGATCGCCAACCAGCGAAGCTCGACGGTCGTCTGGGACCGCAAGACGGGAGAGCCCGCCGCACCGGGGATCGGGTGGCAGGACCTTCGCACCGTCGGCATGTGCCTGATGCTGCGCGATCAGGGCGTGCGCGTCGCGCCGAACGAATCCGCCACCAAGCTCGCCATGCTGCTCGACCTGGCTGACCCCGACCGGACCCGTGACCTGTGCTTCGGCACGGTCGACACCTGGACGGCGTGGACGCTGACCGGTGGAGCCGTGCACGTCACCGACGCCACCAACGCGGGTGTCACCGGGCTGACCGACGCCGCGGGCGAGAACTGGGACGACGCCAAGCTGGAGGCGCTGCGCATTCCGCGCAGCGTGCTTCCCGACATCGTCGACTCGTCGGGCCCGGTCGCCGAAGCTCGTGCACTGCCGGGCGCGCCGTTGGTGTGCGGCATCGCCGGCGACCAGCAGGCATCGCTCGTGGGCCAGGGTTGCGTGCATCCCGGCATGGCCAAGGCCACCTTCGGCACGGGGGGGATGCTCGATTGCTGTGTCGGCCGCGACCGGCCCGCCTTCGCCCGCCGGGGCGGCGCGGGCACGTTTCCCATCATCGCCTGGCAGCGCGCCGGTAGAAAGACGTGGGGAGTCGAGGCGGTGATGCTGTCGGCCGGCACGTGCGTCGAGTGGCTGCGCGACGACCTCGGCATCATCGACAGCGCAGCGGACTCCGATCACGTCGCGGCACAATGCGAGGACACGGGCGACGTGTGGTTCGTCCCGGCCCTCGTCGGCCTCGGCGCTCCGGTGTGGGACTTCGGTGCGCGGGGCACGTTCGTCGGCATCACCCGCGGCACAGGGCGGCCCGAGATGGTGCGCGCCGTGCTCGAAGGCGTCGCGCACCGTGGCGCCGATCTCCTCGAGGCAGCCGAGGCGGACACGCACATGACGATCGGCACCCTGCGCGTCGACGGCGGCATGTCGGCGAACGCGACGTTCGTGCGGGCCCTCGCCGACTCGCTGGGACGGCCCGTCGAGATCTCTCCCGTCACCGAGGCGACCACCCTGGGCGCCGCCTACCTGGCCGGCATGGCCATCGGCATCTGGGCCGACGAGGAGGAGATCGCCGCGGCGTGGCGGCCGTCCGCGGTGATCGAGCCGCGCTGGAGCGACGCGGCGCGCGCGAGCCGCCGCACCCGCTGGCTGTCGGCGCGCGCTCGCGCCCAGGCCCAGGTACCGGAGCTGTCAACGCTCGACTTCTGATCCGCTCGAGGGGGGATCTTGCCTGGTCGCTCGTACAGTTCGTCTGGTTCGGTGCCGATAACGTTGACTTGATGGAGCCCGCCCACCTCGGCGAGAAGTCCACCGGCGTGGGGCCTGCGGCCCCGAGCCGCACCGGGCGTAGCGCCGAGGTCCAGGCCCGGGGCGCAACCGCCGTCGGTGTTCTGCCGGCCGACGGCGACACTCCGATGGACACTGGCGACGCCATTGCTCTCGGACGTGACCTCGTCGACAACCTGAGCCGGGTGTTGCTCGGGACCCCGGGACCGCTCACCGCGGCCGCCATCGCGGCGCTGTCGGGCGGCCACCTGCTCATCGAGGACGTCCCGGGCGTCGGCAAGACGGTGCTGGCGCGTGCGCTCGCCATGTCACTCGGCTCCGAGCTGGCGCGCGTCCAGGGCCACCCCGACCTCTTGCCCTCGGACGTGACCGGCGTGTCGGTGTTCTCGCCCGACACCGGGACGTGGGACTTCCGCCCGGGCCCCGTCTTCGCGCACGTGGTGCTCGTGGACGAGCTGAACCGCACGCCTCCCCGCACCCAGGCGGCGCTGTTGGAGGCGATGGAGGAACAACAAGTGAGCGTGGACGGTGAGTCGTGGCCGTTGCCGCGGCCCTATCTGGTGATCGCCACGCAGAACCCGTTCTCGCAACTGGGGACATATCCGCTCGTCGAGAGCCAGCTCGACCGGTTCGCGCTGGCGACCGCCATCGGATATCCCGACCCCGATACCGAAGCGCAGCTCGTGCGTCACGCCGGCGGCAAGTTCGCCCTGGGCGACCTCCAGCCCGTGTGCACGACCGACGCGTGGCTGCGGGCGCAGCGCGCCACCGAGGCGGTCGAGGTGCAAGAGAGCGTGGCCGAGTACGCGGTGGCGTTGTGCCGCGCCACCCGCCACGCGGCGGGCGTGCGGCTGGGAGCGAGCCCACGCGCCGCGATCTGGCTCATTCGATCCGCCCAGGCCCACGCCCTCTTGTCGGGACGCCCCTACGTGACGCCGGGCGACGTCAAGGCGGTGGCGGTGGCGTGCCTGGCCCACCGACTGCTCACCGACGAAGGCGTCGAGCGCGGCGTCCTCGTGGTGCGCACTCTGCTCGACACGACGCCCGCGCCGAGGCCGTGACCCGTTCCGCCGGCCCCGACTCGGCCGGCGCGACCCGCACGGCACGCGGGGCCGGCCGTACCAAGCGTTTCCCCCGGCCGGTGCGTCCCCTTGTGCCCCTCGTCTCGAGCGCAACCGTCTTGCTGGCGTGGGGCCTGGTCGCCCACAACAGCGGCGCCGGGTGGGTGCAGGCCGTCGGCGACGTCTTGGCCGGGGCGCTCGCGGTGGGGCTCGTCGGGCCTGCCGTCGTGGTGGCACGCGCCCGGGTGCGCGTCGTCGACGCGCCTGCCGACGCCACCGCCCGTCTCCCCGTCGACGTCGCCGTCATCGCCTCGACCCGTCTGCGCGTCGACGCGGTCGACCCGCACGGACCTCAGGCCTTCGTCGGCCCGAGCGGCCAGAACGGAGGTGCCGACACCACGACGGCACCTCCACCACGCCGGCGTCAGCGTGACCTGCCGGTGGCGTCGCCGGGGCACGGGACCGCCCGTCAGGACGACCGCGACGTCGTCGTGCTCGTCCCGACGCACCGGGGTGCGTACCCGACCCTGACGATCGACGTCGCCACGGCGGCGCCGTTCGGGTTGCTGTGGTGGACGCGGCGCGTCGTGGTGCGGCTCCCGCGGGAGCTGGTCGTCGCACCCCGTCTGGGCCGACCGACCGAGCTGCCGCGCCGGCGCGACGACACCCGGGGCGAGGCCGCCGCACGCGCACCGGTCCCGGTGGGCGAACCTCGAGGCGTTCGGCCGTACCGCGCCGGCGACCAGCGGCGGTGGGTGCACTGGCCGGCGTCGGCTCACACCGGTGAGCTGATGGTGCGTGAGATGGAAGGCCCGACCGCGGACGCCCTCACCGTCGCGGTGCACCTGCCCGACGACGTCGAGGCGGCTGAGCGGGTGGCCGAGCGCGCCCTCGCCACCGTCGTGGCGCTCCTCGACCGGGGCTCGACCGTCGTGCTCGCCACGGCCGAGGTGAGCGGAACCAAGCTTGACGCCGTCGCCGATCGGCGCATCGCCGGGCGGCGCCTGGCCCGGGCCGTGGCCGAGCCACCCTCGCTCGGCCCGTTGATCGAGGCTGCGCCCGGCACGGACACCGTGGGGATGCCCCTTCGAGCCGTTCCCTACGAGCAGACGACGGTGACGTCGTGACCGCGCTGTTCGAAACCATCAAGCGAGCCAACCGGCCGGGACCACCGGAGCACTCGATACCGCTGCGGGTGGCGTGCGCGGGCGCGGTGCTGACCGGCGTCGCGGCGTGCCGGGCCGAAGGTGAGCTGTCGTGGGCGGTGGCCGTCGGGTCGTCGATTCTCGTCGCCTTCGGTATGACGCTCTCGTATCGGACCCGCCGCCGACCGCTGCCGTGGATCAAGCCGATTCTGGCGGTCGCCGCCCTGGTGGCGTTCGTGTGGTTCTTCCGCCAGCTCACGGGCCAGCCGGTGTACGACGTCAACACCGTCGAGAACCCCCTCGCGGTGCTCTTCGTCTGGGTCCAGGTGGCCCACGCCTTCGACGTCCCCGCCCGAAGGGACCTGTCGTTTTCGCTGGCCGGTTCCGCCAGCCTCATGGCGGTGGCCGCCGCCCAGGCCATCGATCTGTCGTTCGGCGTCTACGTCGTGCTCTGGGCCGCCTTCGGGCTGGCGGGCCTGCTCGCCATGTGGAGCTCGGCCAGCGAGGGGGGCCGGCTGTCGACCCGGGGAACGTTCGGGGCGCTCGGTGCCGTGGCCGTCGTGTGCGCCGCGGGGCTCTTCGTGCTGCCGGCCCCACAGGTGGCGGGGAGGATCGACTTCCCCACCAACCCCGGGCCCGGGAGCCAGCTCAACGTGCCCGGCGGGCTGGCGGGCGACTCGGGTCGGGTGGGCGAGCCGGCCCGCCCCGGCAGCCCCGCGGGCCGCAGTCGCGTCGGGGGGTACCTCGGCTTCGCCGGCCGGCTCGATACCGCGCTGCGGGGGTCGCTGAGCGACGCCGTGGTCATGCGGGTGCGGGCCCAGCGGCCCTCGTATTGGGTGGGCGAGACCTTCGACCAGTGGGACGGGCAGAGCTGGAAGAGCACGACGCCCGCCATTCACCAGTCGTCTGCAGGCTCGCCCTTCTACGTCACCCGTCCGACGACTTCGCCCTCCGTCGGTACGCCCGACCTGCAGACGTTCTACGTCGTGCAGTCGTCGCCCAACCTCGTCTTCCACGCGGACACCGCGCACCAGGTGTGGTTCCCGGCCCGCAACCTGTTCACGTCGGACGGCGACACCATCGTCTCACCCATCGGGCTCGGACCGGGCGCCGTCTACACGGTCGAGTCGTACGTCGACGCGCCCACCCCCGATCAGCTGCGGGCGGTGTCGGGACCGGGCGCGGGATCGTCGGCGGACGGGCTGACCATCTACCTCAAGCAACCGTCTGCCTACCGGGGTGCATACGCGCCCGTCCGGGCCCTGGCCGAGTCGGTCACGGCGCGCGCCCCCAACACTTACGACAAGGTGCAGGCCCTCATGGCATGGATCGGTGCCCACACGCGCTACTCGACGTCGATCCCCCCGCTCCGTCCGGGGCAGGACACCGTGAACGAATTCCTGTTCGGGTCGCGCACCGGATTCTGTGAGCAGATCTCCACTTCCATGAACGTGATGCTGCGCTCCCTCGGCATCCCGACGCGCGAGGCCGTTGGGTTTGTGCCCGGCCCGTACAACCCGATCACGGACTTGTACGACGTGCAGGCCAAGGACGCCCACGCGTGGGTGCAGGTGTGGTTCCCGGGCTACGGCTGGCAGAGCTTCGACCCCACTGCGGTGGTCCCGCTGGCGAACCCGTCGCCCGGCTCGACCCTGCTGCACGAGGCGGCCCACGCCGTCGGCCGGCTGCCGTGGCTGCTCGTCGCGCCGGTGGCGGGTGCGGGCAGCCTGGGTGCGCTCGTCGTGTGGATCGCTCGGCGCAGACCGCGCTCCTGGGCCGACCAGGCCGCCCGGCGCATCGAGGTTGCCGGCCGGCGCGCCGGGCGCCGGCGCCGACCGCACGAGACCCTGGTCGAGTACGCCACGACGCTCGATGCCCGGGCCGGGGACGCGTCGGGGACCTGGCGCGCCTTGGCCGAAGCGGTGGAGGCGAGCGCGTACGGCGGGCGGGATCTCGCCGCGGACGAGGGTCGCCGGCTGCTACGCGCCGCCCGGACGCCGCACCCGCGCAGAGAGCTCGTCGGAGCCGTCGGCCCCGGTGCTCAGGCGCGCGCCCGGGACAGCGCCTCGTCGAACCCGGCGCCGGACTCGAGCAGCGATCGGTAGGCCATGAGCTGTCGGGGACGCCCGAAGCCCAGCGCGGCGGTGAGCCGTCCAGACCGTCCGTACAGGGCCACGAAGCGACGGTCCTCCAATGATCCGTCCACAATCACGACATCGTCCTCGGGATCGGGAAGCCCGAGGAGCTGGATCTTGACGTCGTACTGGTCTGACCACACGTAGGGGACGGTCTCGAAGGGCGACGCGTGGGCCCGCCCCGCGAGCAGGCTCCGAGCCGCAGCCGGGCCCTGTTCGGATGCGTTTGTCCAGTGCTCGACCCGCACGATGCGCCCTTCGCGCGCGTCGTGCCAGCGCGCCACGTCCCCCGCCACCACGACGTCGTCGGCCGCGTGCAAGGTTTTGTCGGCGACCACGCCGTCGTCCAGCTCCAGCCCCGATCCCTCGAGCCACGCCGTTGTCGGTGAGACCCCGATGCCGACCACCACCACGTCGGCCTCGACCATGCTCCCGTCCGCGAGCTCGACGCCGGTCACGGTTGCGCCGCTTCCCGAATCCCCCGACGACCGGATGCCAGAGACCGCGACCCCGGTCCGGAGATCCACCCCGTGGTCGACGTGCAACGCGCCGCACGCCGCGCCTATCTCCTCCCCGAGCGCCTGGGCCAGCGGGGCAGGCAGCGCCTCGATCAGCGTGACATGTGCGCCGCACCCGCGACAGGTGGCGGCCACCTCGGAGCCGATGAACCCGGCTCCGACCACGGCGACACGAGCCCCCTCGACCGCGGCGCGCGGTGCCAGAGCGAAGCAGTCTTCGAGCGTGCGCAGGGTATGGACCCCGCCGAGGGCGTCGGTTCCGGGAAGCCGGCGCGGCTGGGCGCCCGTCGCGAGCACCAACCCGTCGTAGGCCACCGTGCCGCCGCCCTCCAGATGGAGGGCGTGCCCTTCGACGTCGAGCGCGGCCGCTTTGTGCCCAAGACGGATGTCCAGGCCGAGGGCCAAGATCTTCTCGGGCGGCCGCAACAGGACCCGATCGAGCCCCCACGTACCCGCCAACAGCTGCTTCGACAACGGGGGACGGTCGTAGGGAAGGTGACGCTCCTCCCCGATCATCAAGATCGGGCCGGTGTGGCCTTCGGCCCGCAGCGTCTCGGCGGCGCGCAGGCCGGCGAGGCCGCCACCCACGATGACGATGGTCGAGCTCATGTGGGTCACGGTGACACCGAACTGATGTGAAACGCCTGCCGATTACTCCTGGACTCGGCTCGACGCGGTGTGACCCGGGTTATCGCCTTGCTCACGCTCCGAACATCGCCATCCACTGTTCGGCTGTGTCGGGCCGAAAGACGTAGTTGCGCTCCCGGATCGCCCCCATGGTGGCGCACGACTCAGGTGAGTAGCGGTGCCCGGGGTACAGGACGGTGTCGTCGTCGAAGCGCGCCAGGCGGGTCGTGATCGACTCGTACATCTGTTCTGGATCGCCGCCGGGCAGGTCGGTACGGCCACACCCGTCGAGGAAGAGCGTGTCTCCCGACACCAACCGGCCCGCCACGTAGAAGCACTGGCTCCCCGGTGTGTGCCCGGGCGTGTGCACCAACTCGATGTCGATCGCACCGGCGGACACCACATCCCCGCTCGAGTGCCCGACCAGTTCGCTCTCCCCCACCCCCGTGGCGCGCACCACCCAGCGGGCTTCGTCCTGCTGCACGTGGACGGGGACGGCCACCTCCTCCAGGACGTCGGTGATGCCCTCGATCCGGTAGCCCATGAGGTCGCCGCCCACGTGGTCGGGATGGAAATGGGTGGCGAGCACGCCCGACAGCCGCATGCCATCTGCGCGGAGCACCTCGATGAGTCCCGCCACGTCGTACGCCGGATCGACGGCGAGCGCGTCGCCGGTGGTCCGGTCGCCGATCAGGTAGCAGAAATTCACCATCTGGGATGCGAGCGGGTCGCGGACCGCGAAGTCGCGGCCCGACAGGAGCTGCTTGAAATACAGCTGGTCCTCGTCAGCCATGCTCATGATGGTAGAGGGCGCGGACCCTGACGCCTCCCGGGGTCCGAGGTCGTCGTTGCCCGCTCCGTTGGGACCGAGCAAAGCCGAAGGTCTCGCCGGACCTCACGGTCGAGGCCGTCCACGGCCCGCACCTCGGGTGGCCCGGCGTAGACGTTTACCAAGCCCTCGACGAGGATCGCCGAGTCGCCCGCGTCGCCTGCCTCACCGTCCTGCCCGCCGTTGGCCCGGTGTTTGCCCACAACTCCGTCGTCTCCTTCCTGCACGTTGCACCTTCGTAGGAGGGCACCGGGGCACGGCCGAAGCAGGACGACAGGTGAGTCGGCGAGTGTGTTCGGCACCGTCTCGCGTCGCGGCCCACGTTCGTGTCCTGGGCCGCGGGCCCTACAGTGTGGCGGCGACTGCCGGCGTCCTCGGCCATGGCGGACAAGGGGAGGCGATGAAGCGACTCACCGTCGCGGAGATGTTCCGCACCAATGTGGCCGAGCACACCGACGAGGCGATGTTCCGGTTCAGAGGTGAAACGGTCACCTGGGCCGAGCATCATCGACGCGCCTGTCAGGTCGCACAGGCGATGCGGGCCGAGGGCGTGCAGGTCGAAGACCGGGTCGCATTCCTGGACCGCAACGGCATCGAGTACTTCGAGATCCTGTTCGGAGGAGCGCTCACCGGCGCGGTGAACGTCGCCGTCAACTGGCGGCTTTCTCCGGCCGAGATGGCCGCCATCGTCGACGACGCCCGCGCCAAAGTGCTCGTCATCCATCCCGAGTTCCTGCCGTGCCTGGCCTCGATGACGAGCGGCCTGCCCTCGGTCACCCGGGTCGTCGTCCTCGGTGACCCCAACGCCGATGCCGACGCCGGAGGCGCATCCGATGTGGCGCGCCGTGTCGCCTACGCCGACTGGCTGGCCGATCGCCCGCAGCGCGATCCCGGGCACGAGGGCGAACCGAGCGATGTGTCGATGCAGCTGTACACGTCCGGGACCACCGGGCTCCCGAAGGGTGTGATGCTCACCCACCACAACCTCGCGACCATGCTCGAGCAGGCCGCGGGCGAGGCCTTCGAGATCACCCGCGACACAGTGAGCCTCGTGGCGATGCCGCTGTTCCACATCGGCGGCTCGGGTTGGGCGTTGTGCGGCATGTCCAGGGGCGGGACCTCGGTGATTCTGCGGGACCTCGACCCGGCCGAACTGCTTCGGCTGATCGAAGCGGAGCGGGTCACCCACGCCTTTCTTGTCCCGGCCGTACTGATGGTTCTGCTGTCGACTCCGGGGGTGACCGACGCGGACCTGTCGAGCCTGCACACCATCTACTACGGAGCGTCCCCGATCGGCGAGGACGTGCTGGTCCGGTGCCTCGAGGTCTTCACGTGCGAGTTCGCTCAGGTGTACGGCATGACCGAGACCACCGGGGCGATCGTGCGGTTGCCGTACGAAGACCATGACCCCGCCGGGCCTCGTCGCCACCTGCTGCGCGCCGCGGGGATGGCCCTGCCGGGCGTGGACATCAAGATCCTCGATCCCGATACCGGTGCCGAGGTCCCGCCCGGGATGGTGGGCGAAGTGGTGACCCGTTCGGCCTTCAACATGGTCGGCTACTGGGACAAGCCTGAGGAGACGGCGCGCACGATCCGTGATGGCTGGCTCCGAACCGGCGACGCGGGATACCTCGATCCTGATGGTTATCTGTTCCTGCACGACCGCATCAAGGACCTCGTCGTGTCGGGGGGAGAGAACATCTACCCGGCCGAGGTCGAGAACGTCCTGCTCGGGATACCGGGCGTTGCCGACGCGGCCGTCATCGGGGTACCGGACGAACGATGGGGCGAGACGGTGAAGGCCATCGTCGTGAAGGCCCCCGGCACAGACGTCACGAGCGAGGAGGTGATCGCGTTCTGTCGCGAGCATCTCGCCCACTACAAGTGCCCGACGTCCGTCGACTTCACCGATCTCTTGCCGCGCAACCCTTCGGGCAAGATCTTGAAGCGCCAACTGCGAGAGCCCTACTGGGCGGACCAGGAACGACGAATCCACTGACACGACCATGGCGGTGGTCGTAGAACCGAGAAGCAATCAGAAGAGCGGTGCGTCCTCCTCGCCGCCTCGATCAGCGCTCCGACGTCCTTGGGCGTCCCCGTCGGAGGTGTCGCCCGCGACCTCGTCCCGCTCGCGGGCAACCGCTTCGAGCTTGGGCACGAGTTCCTCGACCTGCGTCCGGGTCTGGTGGATGCGCCGGTCGAGCTCGTCCACGATGGCGGTCGCCCGCTCGAGGCGCGCCACGAGCTGGTCCACGTCGACTTCGCGCTGTTCGAAGAACTCCACGATCGCCTCGAGCTCGCGGGTTGCCTCGGTATAACTCAGCTCGGAAGGGGGCACCTCCCGACCGGCCCGGAGCTCGGCCGACTCAGACCGCTCGGACGCCGTCATGGCGAATTGTCGGGAGCAGGCGTACGACTTCGATCGGGTCGTCCGTCACGGGTCGATTCGGCTGAGATCGAACGAACCTCGACCGACTCCACGGTCGAGGTCGCCTCCCCGTCCGCGAATCTCGACACCAACGCTGCTCCCGGGACGAGCCCTGCCGTGCTCCGGAGGACTCGTCCGTCGGGGCCGAACGTAATCGTGTACCCCCGCTCCAGCTGGCGATTGACGTCGTACGCAGTGAGGAGTCGTCGCCAGGTGACCACGCGAGCCTCCTCGCGCTCGCACACGCCGAGCGCGTCCGAGCCCAAGCGCGCCGTGCTCTGATGCAAAGCCATTGTGGTGTGCTCGACATGGCGACGCGACTGCACCGCGATCGTTCCCGCACGACGACCCAGGCGCTCGGCGTGGCGATGAAGCTGATTGCGGGTGGCTGTGCCGAGACGGTGTCGAGCCCCAGCGTCGCGGGTTGACGCGGTTTGCAGGGCCCCGGCGGCGAGGCGCGCCACAACGGACGCGGCGTGCTGGACGGACGTCCACCACTCCGAAATGTGACGGGCGAGCTCCTGGCCACACTCGGTCGGAGTGACAAACGATCGGTTGGCGACGATGTCTGCGACGGACTGGTCGCCACTGTGACCGATGCCGGTCCAGACCGGCATCGGGAATGTTGCAATGGCACGCGCCACTCGCTCGGCGTCGAAAGCGGACAGATCGGCGCGCGAACCTCCTCCCCGGACCACGACCGTGAGCTCGCAGTCCGAGCGGCCCGCTCCGGCGAGGGCCCTGGCCACCGAGATCGGCGCGCCCGCCCCCTGGACGTTGGCGGGAAAGACGACCACCGAGAAGGCGAACTCCGACGCGCGGAGCTGGCCTAGGAAGTCGTTGTAGCCCTCGGTCCGGGGACTCCCGACGAGCGCCACCCGTGTCGGCACGGTCGGCACCAGCAATTCTTTGTTGCGTCGCAGGAGTCCTTCGGCGTCGAGTGCGGCAAGCAGGGCGGCCCGTTTCGCCGCCAAGCGTCCCAGCAGGGCGGTGACGTCGACCTCCGTCGCCACGAAGTTGATCTGCGCCTTCGGCTCGTAGAATTCGACGCGACCCCGTAGGACGACCACCGTCCCCGGTTCGAGCACGATTCCCTGCCGAGCGAGCGTGGCCTTGAGGGGGCCCCAGGTCCGGCCCCAGCAGTTGACCTTGAGGACCGGCGTGTCGCGCCCACGGGGGGCGTCCGGATCGACCAAGTCGATGTAGCAGTGGCCCGTGCGATCCGAGATGCTCTGGATCTCCCCACGCACCCACTGTTGATGGCTGCGAGGGAACGATGCCAGGACCGCCGTCTGGACCTGGCGGTACAGGGCCGCGATCGACAGGGCGTCGGGACGGTCGTCGATCGGCAGCCGGCCGGCAGGTGACTCCACGGGAATTCACCCTATCGACCGGGTGGTACGGCGACGCCGTTGGACACCGTCGCCCACAGGCGCTCGGGCTCGAGTGGAGAAGCAGGAAGGAACCGGGCACCGACCTGGCAAACTGGACCGGACGGTGAGTCGGCCGGGTGGTCGCGACGTGGGTTCGCCTCAGGGCGGAGACCACGTCGAGGAAGGTCGGGGCTCCGCAGGGCAGGGTGCTGGCTAACGGCCAGTCGGGGTGACCCGCAGGAAAGTGCAACAGAGAGCAGACCGCCGATGGCGAGCGAAAGCTACGCACAGGCAAGGGTGAAACGGTGCGGTAAGAGCGCACCAGCGGCCGAGGTGACTCGGCTGGCTCGGCAAACCCCACCCGGAGCAAGGTCAAGCGTGGGACATGGGCGGCCCGCCCGCCTCCGAGAGGGGGCAGTCCCCAGGTAGGCCGCTGAGATGGATGGCCACCTCGCCCGCCGGGCGAACAGAACCCCGCCTACAGGCCGACTCACCGTCAGCACGGCTCCCCTTTCGGGGTGACGAACATGCAGTGCCGCATACGGCGGTGTCCGACAACGGACCGGGTAGCCGATCCCTCACGGCGCGCAGCATCCGTAAGCCCTTGCCCGGAGTGGGCCGGGCGATGTTCCGAACGTGGGCCATGGACCATCGTGGCACCCGGCTCGGACGACCTGCCCCGACAGATCTGTCCCCACGGGAGGGCGGGTCGGGCTCTCCAAGCGTTGGGTTGCCATTGCGGACTCATTGCTTGAGTCGTGGCGTAAGAGAACTCACGATTGGTTGGTGGGGGCAATGAGGACCACCAGCAAAGAATCCACGAACCGCCTCTCGCAAACGCGCATCGGCCCCGGCGTCTGAGCCCGAAGGGCTCTCGACCGGGGCCAGCGCGAGCGACCGCCCGTCAAGCGGCGCAAACCCTACGCCTGGGGTGGGTCAGACCACCCCGAGGCTCGTGACGCCGCCGTGGCGTCAACCGGGGCACCGCCACGTAGCGAGCCCGTGGTCGAAGACCCGAGTGTCCCAGGAGCTCTTGGGCCAGGTGAATGTCCTTCGACGCCGCACTGTTCAGACCTGCCAGCAGGCCCAGCGGAGCTAGAGGCGTGGGCCCGAAGATTCCTCGAGGCGGTGCTCAGGTCGCCTACGGAAACATTCGTTCAGTTCTCCCCGACGGAAGGTGACGAACGACACTGACAACCGCATCGATACCGACAGGTACCCAGTACTTGACCGTGACCTCCTGGACACGCCCGATGCTTCTGGGAGGAACTTCGGCCAGCGGAAGAAGAGTGCCTTTGCCTCGGCTGGGCCCCTGAACGCGGCTGAAGCCACCCGAGTTCACGGTGGCAACTTCGATCCGGTCTTCCTGCCCTTGAAGGAGGCCCGTGGTGCTCAGCCTGATCTCCTCTTGGACGAATCCCTTCCCTACGTAGGCACTGATGAGTTCCTGGACGCGAGCGTGACCGGCCGGGAAGAAGAACACCCGAGAGTTGAGGAGCGCCAACCACTCGGGCTCGGTCACATCATCCAATGTCGCTTCGACATTCTTGCGACGACGGAGTTGGTCTCGTAATACCGCCTGAGATCCGTCGGAGAGTTTCAGAGTGACGAGGTCAGGGCGATAAGAGGTGACCAGGCTCGCCGCCTCCCGCGGGTCGAGGTGAGCCTCCATGACAAGGGATGCGACGGAGAGCAAGTAGCCCCGGTGGCGAATGGCCTCCCACCCACCCGCAAACGTGACGTGCACCAACCCAGGTCGAACCCGGGCAAGATCGGAGAGCGATGCCATTGACTTTGGAACGAAGTCATTGCGCGCTCGGGCGAAGTGAGGGTCGGGAAGAGGAGCCGGCATACGCTGAATGGGCTCAGACCTTTCGGCACCGCTCCCACGACGCTGGTGATGTTGATGCCGAGCCCCTGCGGAGATCCCCCGCGGGAAGCGTCGCCGAAGGCGAAGATGACACCGTCAGACGCGATCAGCCAGAAGGTCTGGTTGTCGGCCGCGGGAACTCGCCGCCTGTCTGTCGAACGGCGAGATCGCCGCGCATCTCTGCGTCAGCGAGGTCTCCGTCAAGTCCTACGTCAACCGCGTCTATCCAAAAGACCAAGAGCCGCGATCGCGCCCAGGCGATCGCCTATGTCTATCGCCGCGGCCCTGTGACCTGACCAGGAGTCGGCCGAGACCGAGTCCACGGTTGTCCCTCGTCCGTTGGACTGTTGGTCGTGGGACGCACGATCCCATGCTGCGGGCTGTTCGCGAAGAGTTCACCGTTTGATGGGTCGGTGACGTGGTTAAGCCACCCCGGAGTCGGAGAGGAACGAGCGGGAATCTCCGGAGGACAACGGCGATGCGAAAGGGAGCGACGGTGCGGAGACGGTGGGGACGAGTTGGGACCATCCTCGGAATCGGGACGATCACCGGGATAACGGCAATTCTCATTCCGTTGGCTGCCGCGCGTGCCACTACCGGTAACGACACGACCAGCACCACGACGGACTCCTCCACCACGACGACCGGCCCGTCGGCTACGACGACGAAGGATCCCTCGACGACCACGTCGTCGACGACGACGACTTCTCCCTGCCCGACGACGTCATCGACGACGACGACCTCGCCCTCGACCACCACCACGTCATCGACGACGACGACCACTTCTGCCTCCTCCTCGACGACATCGACGACACCGACGACATCGACGACATCGACGACATCGACGACATCGACGACATCGACGACGGCGGCCTCACACGCAACCACTTCGGCGTCGACGACCACGACAACGTCGCCCTCGACCAACTCGACGACCACGACGACCTCTCCGTGCGCGACAGTGAACGGCCTCGCGGCCAGCAGCAGCGCCAACTCGGGAGGAAGTACCTCACCGGGAGGCTCCGCCTCGGGTGACTCGTCCGCCGCCTCGACGACTCCGGCGAGCAGCGCGTCACCCGCCCTGGCGTTCACCGGTGCGGGTCAAGGTTTGCTGGTGTTGGTCGCCACCGGCATCTTCCTGACTCTCGCCGGTCTTGGCGCTCGGAGACGGCTGCTGCGCCGGATCAGAGGCTGACCACCGCGCCGGCCAAGACACCAGGCAGGATCAGAGGCTGCGATTCCTCCTCCGCCGCATGGACGAAATCGGCCCGGTGCGGCCAGGAGGCGCAGGATCCCCTCGACCCGGATGTAGTCGAGGTGGGCCTTGTGGATCAGTTGAGAAACCGTGGTCACCGGGGTGCAGAGGGCCGACGCGATCACTTCTAACATCGACCCGGGGCGACGCCTCGGAATGGAGCCGACCGCGCTGTGAACGACGACACCTTGCCGGCACCCGCCGTGGCGTACTTCTCGATGGAGATCGCACTGCGCGACGACATCCCGAGCTTCAGCGGCGGCCTCGGCGTACTGGCGGGCGACCACCTGCGCGCCGCGGCCGACCTCGGGATCGACATGGTGGGGGTGACCCTCCTGTACCGCCAGGGCTACTTCCGCCAGCGAATCGACGACGCCGGTCGGCAGACGGAGGAGCCGGTGGCGTGGGACCCCGAGACGGCCCTCGAGCCACTCGACCTCAAGGCGACAGTTCATATGTCCGGCCGCGACGTGGCCGTGCGGCCCTGGCGTTTCGTCATCCGAGGAGCGGGAGGCCACGCGGTCCCGGTGCTGCTGCTCGACACCGACCTCGACACCAACGACGACGAGGACCGCGCCATCACCGATCAGCTCTACGGCGGTGACCTCGACCACCGGCTGCGTCAGGAAGCCGTCCTGGGACTGGGAGGCATGGCGGTCCTGGAGGAGCTGGGGTGGGGGACGGTCCCGACCCTCCACATGAACGAAGGGCACTCTGCTCTGCTCACCCTGGCAGCCCTGCGCGACACCACGGGACCCGATCACAAGCCGAACGAGGAAGCGGTGGCGGCGGTCCGGTCGCGCTGCGTGTTCACCACTCACACGCCGGTCCCGGCGGGGCACGACCGATTCCCCGAACCGTTGGTGCGCGCCGTGCTCGGCGACCCGCTCGCGTCCGAGCTCGGCACGCTCGGATGCCTGAGCGAGGGAGAGCTCAACATGACGCGCCTCGGCATGTTCTTCGCGCGGTTCGTCAACGCGGTGTCGGTCCGTCACGGCGAGGTCTCGCGGTCGATGTTTCCGGGGGAGCCCATCCGAACCGTGACGAACGGCGTGCACGGGGCGACCTGGGTTGCACCCAGTGTGGCGGAGCTGTTCGATCGGCACCTCGAGGGCTGGCGCAGGAACAACGCCATGCTGCGCTCGGCTCTCGCCATTCCGCTCGACGAGCTCCAGGCCGCGCACGACACGGCGAAGACACGACTCGTCGACCTGGTCTCCCAGAGGACCGGCGTCCGCCTCGACCCCACCGCGTTCACGCTGGGCATCGCCCGCCGGGCGGCTGTCTACAAGCGCCTCGACCTGTTGCTCCGCCATCCGGAGCGCCTGCGGGCCGTGGCAGATCGGTTCGGCCCGATGCAGATCGTGTACAGCGGCAAGGCCCATCCCCGCGACGACCCCGGCAAGGACGCCATCGTGCGCGTCCACGAGCAAGCCAAGGCCCTCGTCGGGTCGGTCGGGTTCGTGTACCTCGAGGATTACTCGCTCGAGGTCGCCAAGGTGCTGTGCGCGGGAGCGGACCTGTGGGTCAACACCCCGATCCGCCCGTACGAGGCGTCCGGCACGAGCGGGATGAAGGCCGCCCTGAACGGGGTCCCGAGCTTGAGCGTGCTCGACGGGTGGTGGGTGGAGGGCGAGCTCGAGGGTGTCACGGGATGGTCGATCGGCGACCGGAGCGACCCTGTCGACGACGACGCCGACGCGGGTGAACTCTACGACAAACTCGGGGGTGTGATCGCACCGCTGTTCTTCGAGCAGCCTTCCGCCTTTCGCGACGTCGGCCGCTTCGCCATCGCGCTCAACGGCTCGTACTTCAACACCGAGCGCATGGTGCGGGAGTACGCCACGGTCGCCTACGGCGCCTCGGTGTGCCCGCCCTGAGCGAACCAGGCGGACCGGCTCAGGCCGGCACCCGTCCCGTGTGGCGCAAGAGGATGAGCGAGTGGGCGGTCAGGTTGACGGTGGGCTTGCGCACACTGCGCGCCGTGGGCTCGGCCGTGTTGACGGCTTGCTCCCACACGCCGGGCCACTCGAGGCGGGGAAGCGTTTGCAGACGTGAGCGAGTCCCGCCGTTCAGTAACAGCAACAGCGTGTCGCCCGAAACGGCGCGGCCCCGCTCGTCCACCTCGTCGGCCGCTCGCCCGATGACGAGCATCCCGATGGTCCGATTGGTGGCGTCGGCCCAGTCCTCCTCGGTCATCTCCTCACCGTCGGGCCGGATCCAGCTGACGTCGGGGCGGCCCGAGGCGGTGACGGGCCGGCCGGTGAAGAAGTCGCGCCGGCGCAGGACCGGATTGGCTCGGACGACGGCCGCGAGGGAGCGGGTGAACTCCAGGAACTCGAGTTGCGACTCATCCACGTCCCAGTCGAACCAGCTGATCTCGTTGTCCTGGCAGTAGGGGTTGTTGTTGCCCCGCTGGGTCCGTCCCATTTCGTCGCCGCCGAGGAGCATCCGCACCCCTTGGGAGAAGAACACCGTGGCGAGCATGTTGCGCTTGATGCGCTGCCGGAGTCGCTGGATCCGCACCGACTCGGTCGGGCCCTCATGACCCCAGTTCCGGCTGAAGTTCTCCTGGGCGCCGTCGCGGTTGTCCTCCCCGTTGGCCTCGTTGTGCTTGTGCTGATAGCTCGCCAGGTCCTCGAGGGTGAAGCCGTCGTGACAGGTGACGAAATTCACGCTGGCGTACGCGGCACGTCCGCTCGGGGCGAAGATGTCGCTCGACCCGGTGAGCCGTGACGCGAGTTCGGGCACTTGCCCGACGTCGCCGCGCCAGAATCGGCGCACAGAATCGCGAAACGCTCCGTTCCACTCCGCCCACCCCGGGGGAAACTGGCCCAACTTGTACCCGTCGGGCCCGAGGTCCCACGGCTCGGCGATGAGCTTCACCTGCGACAGCACCGGATCCTGCTGGATGATCTCGAAGAACGAACTGCGCCGTTCCTCGATGCCCCGCACGAGCACGGGCGCGAGGTCGAAGCGGAAGCCGTCCACGTGCATGTCGGTCACCCAGTAGCGGAGGCTGTCCATGACGAGCGCCATGGTGCGGGGGTGCACGATGTTCAGGCTGTTACCGGTCCCGGTGAAGTCGAGGTGGTACCGGGGGTCGTCCGGGCGGAGGCGGTAGTAGACGGCGTTGTCGACGCCGCGCAACGACAGGGTGGGGCCCGCTTGGTCACCTTCGGCCGTGTGGTTGTAGACGACGTCGAGGATGACCTCGAGCCCGGCACGGTGCAGCGTCTTCACCATCGACTTGAACTCGGTCACCTGCTGTCCAAGGGCGCCCGTGGCGTATTCGACATGGGGGGCGAAGAAGGCGATCGAGTTGTACCCCCAATAGTTCGTCAGTCCTCGCTCCACGAGGTGGCGCTCGGGCACGAACTGGTGCACCGGCATGAGCTCCACCGCGGTGACGCCCAGGGAGATGAGGTGGTCGATCACCGCGTCCGATGACAGGCCCAGGAAGGTGCCTCGGCGGTGCTCGGGGACGCCGGGGTGACGAAGCGTCATGCCCCTGGTGTGGGTCTCGTAGATCACAGTGCGGTTCCACGGCGTACGCGGCGGCCGGTCGTCACCCCAGCTGAAGGCGGGATCGACGACAATCCCGCGCGGCATGACGGGGGCGGAGTCGCGGTCGTCCTTCGACAAGTCACCTTCGGGTGAGCCGATGGTGTAGCCGAACACCTCGTCGCCCATCGGGATGGAGCCGCTCACCGCCTTGGCGTAGGGATCGATGAGGAGCTTCGCCGGATTGAACCGGTGGCCGTGCTCGGGCTCGTAGGGGCCATCGACCCGGTAGCCGTACAGCCACCCGGGCCGGGCGTCGGGGAGGTAGGCGTGCCAGACGTGGTTGGTAGCGACGGGCATGGCGATCGTGCTCGATGGCTTCGGGTCGTCGGGCGCGTCGAAGATGCACAGCTCGACCGACGTGGCGTGCTCCGAGAACAGCGCGAAGTTCACCCCTTCGCCGTCCCAGGTCGCGCCGAGGGGATGCGGCGTGCCCGGCCAGACCCTCGGCACGATCAGGTCGGGGACTCGTGCTGGAGCATGACGATCGCGAGCGGGGGCGCCGTGAGGCGCAGGGTGTGGGCGGCGCCTTCCCACGGCTCGGGCTCGGTCTCGATCCCGCCGAGATTCCCCTGCCCGCTCCCCCCGTACGACTCGGCGTCACTGTTGATGAGCTCGCGCCAGAACCCGGCGGACGGTACGACCACCACCAGGTCGTGGCGCGGCACGGGGGTGAAGTTGCACAAGACGAGGACGGGCGCACCCTGGCGGCCCTTGCGAAGGTAGGCAAGCGTCCCGCTCTCGGCGTCCGCCAGGACCCACTCGAAGCCTCCAGCATCGACGTCGAGCTCGTGCAGGGCCGGAACCTCCCGGTAGAGGCGGTTGAGATCCGTCACGAATCGTTCGACCCCGCGGTGGGACGGCTCGTCGAGCAGCTGCCAGTCGAGAGAACCCTCGTGGGACCACTCGCGCTCCTGGCCGAACTCGTCCCCCATGAACAGAAGCTTCTTCCCCGGCAGGGTGTACTGGTACCCGAACAGGAGGCGGAGGTTGGCGAAGCGTTGCCACTGGTCTCCGGGCATCTTGGACAGAAGCGATCCCTTGCCGTGGACGACCTCGTCGTGCGACAGCGGCAGCATGAAGTTCTCGCTGAATGCGTACACGCCGCGAAACGTGAGCCGGTCGTGGTGCCAACGCCGGTGGACGGGATCGCGCCCGAAATACTCCAAGGTGTCGTGCATCCAGCCCATGTCCCATTTGTACCCGAACCCCAAGCCTCCCGTGTCGGTAGGCCTCGACACGCCGGGGAACGAAGTGGACTCCTCGGCGATGGTCTGGACGTCGGGGTGGTCGGCGTAGATGCCGACATTGAGCGACCGCAGGAAGTCGATCGCCTCGATGTTCTCGCGCCCCCCGTATTCGTTCGGTATCCACTCCCCCTCGCGGCGGGAGTAGTCGCGATAGAGCATCGAGGCGACCGCGTCGAATCGCAGGCCGTCGGCGTGGTAGGTGGACAGCCAATGTTCCGCCGACGACGCCAGGAAGCTGCGGACCTCGTGCCGTCCGTAGTTGAACACCAGGCTGTTCCAGTCAGGGTGGATCCCGAGACGGGGATCGGCGTGCTCGTAGAGATGGGTCCCGTCGAACTTGGCCAGCGCGAACTCGTCCGCCGGGAAATGCGACGGCACCCAGTCGAGCACGACCCCGATGCCGGCCTGGTGGAGCAGGTCGATCATGGCCATCAGGTCCTCGGGGGTGCCGTAACGGCTCGACGGGGCGAAGTAGCCCGTGACCTGATAGCCCCACGACCCGTAGAAGGGGTGCTCCATGATGGGCATGAGCTCCACGTGGGTGAACCCGGTGTGAAGGACATGGTCCACCAGGCGCGGGGCGATCTCGCGGTAGCCGAAGAGGCGCTGGGGGTCGGTCGGGTCGCGCGCCCACGAACCGAGGTGGAGCTCGTACACCGCGACCGGGGCGTCGAGGGCGAGGCGATGCGCCCGGGTCTTCATCCACTCGGCGTCACCCCAGTCGTAATCGAAGTTCCACACGAACGAACCCGTGCGGGGCGGCTCCTCGCTTCGGAAGGCGAACGGGTCGGCCTTTTGGACCCGATCACCGGTGGCAGTCGTGATCTCGTACTTGTAGATCTGTCCGGGCGTCACACCTCGAACCACGCCTTCCCAGATCCCCGACACACCCCGGGGGCGCAGGACGTAGTCGGATCCTTCCCAGTCGTTGAAGTCCCCGACAACCGACACCTGCGCGGCGTTGGGGGCCCACACCGCGAACGACGTCGCGCGCCGTCGCTTGTCGGGCAGCGGATGAGCGCCCATGAACGTGGCGAGCCTCCGATGCGTTCCCTCGTTGAACAGATAGAGGTCCTCGTCGTTGATGAGGCTGATGTCGTCGACAACCGCGCTCCGACGGCTCATTGCGTACCTCCTCGGCGTAGGTGGTCCACGATGCCCAGCAGTGCGACGACCTGGGCATCCTCCTCGGCCTGTTCGAGCGGGTAACGCCACCGGCGACGGAAGTTGGCGGCGTCGCCCCCCGTGCCGGGACGGTTCTGGGACTCGGGTTCGAGCCACAGGTCCTCCATGTCGACGACGACGAGGTCGGCCGGTCCGGCGGCCAGATGCCCGAGCAGTCGACGCAGGGCGTCGACCTCCGCCGTCGAGTTGCCGCACGCGCCGTTCGGGGAACCAGCGCCCCCCACACGGGAAACCGACGACACGTCGGGCGGCTCGGGAGACGCCGGCGTTTGGAACGACTTCGTGCGGGTCGTCTGGGCCGGTCGTGGTGACGGCGAGCCCGCTTCGGTCGGTGGCCGCGGTCGACCGTGCGGCTCCGGAACCGCCTCGAGCACCTGCTCTCTCCACGCCGCACGTCGGTTCCGTTCGGCGCGTGCCAGGGCGTCGTCCAGTTCGCCTCGGACCAACCGGTCCTCGATGTCGGCACCGTGCCAGTACGCGTCGAAGGTCGGCAGGTCGTGGGTACCGAGCGACGCCATGGACGAGCGCCGGGCGCGAGGAGCGGGGTTGCCGGGCTGGGACGCGAACTGCAGGACCCACGAGCTCAGGATCCCGTCGCGCGCCATCGCCCTCCTGACCGTCGTCGGAACCGTTCCGAGATCCTCCCCCACGACCGCGGTCCCAGCCCGATCCGCCTCCAGCATGAGCACCGCGTGCAGCTCGTCTCCCCGGTACCTGACGTACGCCCCACGGCTCGGGTCCACGCCGTGGGGCACCCAGAAGAGGCGGTGCAACCCGGCGATGTGGTCGATTCGCACCAGCGCCGCGTGCCGGAGACAGTGCCGCCACCCCTCGATGACGTACCGGTAGCCGTCTTCTCGAATCCGTTCGGGATGCCAGGGTGGAAAGCCCCAATCCTGCCCCGTCGGGCTGAAGGTGTCGGGGGGCGCCCCGCCGGACGCCGAGGGGGCGAACACCTGGGGCCAGCGCCACGGGTCGAAGCCCGCGGGATGGACGCCCACCGGGATGTCGAGGTAGAGGCCGGCCCCGGTGCGACCGGCGCGACCCGCGCCCGCCAGCTGGCTGTCGCACGCCCACTGCGCGTACAGGTACGCGAGGACCCCCGATTCGTCGTCCCCTCCCGGCGGCAACGATCCGGGCGAGCTTGCGCCCCACTCGGTCCACGGACGACCGACGCGCTCGCACGCGACCCGAAAGCGCGCATAGGCCGGAAGCTCGGGACGACCGCGGACGTAGGCGTCGAACTCGTCACGCCGGGACGAGGGCGTGTCGCACAGAGCGTGGGCCATGTGCCGCAGCACCCGCTGCTTGGTGGCCAGGACCGCCGCCGGGTCCGACCGGGCGGACCGCCGAAGCGAGTCGAAGGTCCCGTTGTCGGTCAACGACCGCAGTTCGGCCCGAGCGGCCGGGGAAGCGGCGAGCTCGGGGAGGGCCTCGACGTCGACGAACAGCTCGTTCCACATCGACCTGCTGACGGGGAGGTAGGGGCTGGCGTCGGCCCACGGCTCTCGTGCGAAGGTCGCCAGTAGCGGCAAGGTGCCGGCAAAGACCCCGCCCTGTTGTCGGACCCAGGCTCCAAGACGACCGAGATCGCGGTACGAGCCCACCCCCCAGTCACGGGCGCTGCGTAGCGCGTGGAGGGGAGTGAACACCCCCCAGCCGCGCTCGGGGCGGGGGCACGAACGAGGCGCGGCCACGAGAACCGCACTGGCCTCGACGCCCGGTCCCTCGACCTCGATCCGGTGGTAGCCCGGGGCCGGGTCGAGGTGATCGAGGGCGACGGTGCGCGCCACAACGGGCGTCCCCTCAACGTCGGTGACGGCACTGCCCAGATGAGGAAGGGCGGTGAGACGACGGTGCTCCTCGGTGCCGTCCTCGAGGCGGAGCCCGATCCACACGTCGCGGGGTGATGTCGCGGCGTCGAGGGAGATGGTCACCTCGCACCGGTCCCCTGGACGGTGGACCACCACCGGCTCCACGGCGCGGCGTGCCTGCGCGAGGGAGAGTCCCCGCAAGGCGTCGGGAGCCCCCCGGGCCGAATCGACGGGGACGTCGAGGGCGCGCAGCACGGCCACGAGCGTCTCGGCGTCGGCGTGGTGGCGCCGGCCGTCGGTTCCGAGGTAGCTCGTCTGGACCCCGTTCTGTCGCGCCAGGCGCTGCAGGGCGCGTCGGGTCGATTCGACGGTGGCCGGTGGGGCGCTCATGTGGGGGACCCGAGGATCTCGAGGATGCCCTGGGCGGGGATGGCCACCCAGTCGGGGCGGGAGTTGACCTCGTACCCGAGCTCGTAGACCGCCTTTTCGAGCACGAGAAAGTCGAGCAGCACACCGAGCTCGCGCTCCGACTCGGGAAGGAAGATCGCGCCGGCGGCGGCGTCGAGATAGGCGCGCAGGAAGGTCCCCGCCACGGCGCGGTACCACAGCACGAGCCAGGCCTCGAGCTCCGCCGGGTCGGCGCCCAGGCTGCGCGCCACCTGACGCGCCGCGGCCTGCGAGGCGTAGTGGAACGAGCGGATCATGCCGGCCACGTCGGTGAGAGCAGGCCGCTTGAGGCGCCGTTGCCCGAGGGAGCGGGCCGGTTCGCCCTCGAAGTCGACGATGACGAAGTCCTTACCGGTCCACAGGACCTGGCCGAGGTGATAGTCACCGTGGCACCGGATGACCGACGTGCGGACCTGGGTGGCGACGATCTGCTGGAACCTCCCGACCACCTCGTCGTCGCGGCCGATGACGTCGCGCACCGCCGGGTACTGCGATGCCAGGGGTCTCGCCACCTGGAACGACCGTTTGACGAGGCCGCGGGCCGCGTGGAACATCGCCTGGCGGTCGATGGCCGTGAGCGGCTGGGGGGTGAAGACGGGGTCGTCCTTCTCCGACGCCAGGGCCAGGTGCATCTCGGCCGTCCGGCGACCGAGCAGCGCCGCCCATTCGAGGTGCGGGCCCACCAGCAATTGGGCCGCGTCCCCCTCCTCCGCTCCGAGCGAACCGCTGTCGGTCGACGCGCCGGCCAGGTCGAGGAGGCGCGCCGGGGGCAGCGGCGCGAGCTCGGCCGGGTCGACCGCCGCCAGGACCTCCTCCAGACCGCGGGCCAACGTGTCCACGACGAAGCTCCACCCGTCACCCTCGTTCGGTACGAACTCCTCCAGGGTCGCCACCGTCACCGGTTGCGACCCCGCGCCGAAGGATCGGTACTCGAGCGCGCCCCCAACCGCGGGGCTGTGTCCGAATCGGGCTCGCTCCGCCAGGAACCGGCCCATCTCGACGGCGGGGTTCGTGCCGAACTCGACCCGCCGCAGCACCTTGGCGATGAGCTGGTTCCCGAACACGATCGACGTGTTGCTCTGCTCGGCCGCCATCGGCGACGGTGTCAGCTCGGCCACATGTGCGGTCATGCGCCGCAGCGGGGGCGCGGGTACACCGACCAGCCGGCCCGCATGGCCGCGGAGCTGGCGCCGCCGGACCACGGTGTCGACCAGTGCGGCGGCGAAGTCCGGGGACCAGACCGCGTCGTACAGCACGCCTTCGAGTGCCTCGCGCCCGGGTGGACCGGTCACGCGCAATTCCGTTATGACGGCCTCGGGGTGCCCCCGGTCGAGCTCCTCCGCCCGCAAGCCGGTGGCGAAGGCCAAGGGCAGTACGTAGGTGGACACCGTGCCGTCCCCCATCTCGACACCGAGCATGGCGAGGAAGGCCACGATCTCGCCCGCGCCCGCGCGCCCGCCCCGGGTACGACTCGGCACCGTCTCCGCGCCCTGAGGCGCCCCGAGTCCGACCCCGTCGATCGTCGACCCGCCCCGGTACAGCGGTGCCGCTTCGAACAGCTCGACCGACCTGATCCGGCCGGACTTGGAGGCGAACCAGCGTCGCTCGGCCAGGTAGCCCGGCAGGAAATCTTCGAGCTGGAGGAGCGCCGACCCGGCGAAGACGCCGTCCCACCGTCCCTGGACCTCCAGCTTCGGCCGCGGGGTGGGTTGGGCGGGCTCCTCCGACACCAGGGAGAACCAGTAGAAGCCGTGCGGGCCGAGCGTGATGAAGTACGGCAGGTCGCCGATGGCAGGGAACTCGGTCGAGCCGAACAGTTCCACCGGGACCGCGCCGCGGTGGTCGGACAGGTCGAGCTCCACCGCCTGTGCGTACCGGGACAGGTTCACGACCACGAGGATCTTCTCGTCCTCGTAGCACCGCAGGAATGCCAAGACCTTGCGGTTGTCCGGGAACAGCATCTCCAACGTGCCGCGTGAGAACGCCCGGTACCGGTTGCGCAGCGCCACCAGGCGCTGCATCCACCACAAGAGCGAGCTCGGGTTCTCCTGTTGGGCCTCGACGTTCACGGCATCGGCGTGATAGCCGGGGTCGATGATCACCGGCAGGTACAGACGCTGCGGGTTGGCGCGTGAGAATCCCGCGTTGCGGTCGCTCCCCCATTGCATCGGGGTGCGGACGGCGTTGCGGTCACCGAGGTAGATGTTGTCGCCCATGCCGATCTCGTCGCCGTAGTAGACGATGGGCGTGCCGGGCAGGCTGAAGAGCAGCCCGTTCATCATCTCGATCATGGTGCGGTCGTTGCTCAGCAGCGGCGCCAACCGTCGCCGGATCCCGACGTTCACGCGCGCCCTGGGGTCTTGGGCGTAGACGCGGTACATGTAGTCACGCTCCTCGTCGGTGACCATTTCGAGCGTGAGCTCGTCGTGGTTCCGCAGGAACAGCGCCCACTGGCAATCGGGTGGGACCGGAGGAGTCTCCGCCAGGATGTCGACGATGGGGAACCGGTCCTCCTGGCGCGCCGCCATGAACATGCGGGGCATGAGCGGGAAGTGGAAGGCCATGTGGCACACGTCCCCGTTGCCCATGTACGCCACCGCGTCCTCGGGCCACTGGTTGGCCTCAGCCAGGAGCATGCGCCCCTGGAACCGTTCGTCGATGTGGGCCCGCAGGCGCCGCAGGAAATCGAAGACCTCGGGAAGGTTCTCGCACGTCGTGCCCTCTCGGGCGTAGAGGTACGGCACGGCGTCCAGGCGCAACCCGTCGACACCCATCTCCAGCCAGTAGTCGACGACGTCGATGATCTCGCGCTGGACGGCCGGGTTGTCGTAGTTGAGGCTCGGTTGGTGCGAGTAGAAGCGGTGCCAGAAATACCCATGCGCGACCGGGTCGTAGGTCCAGTTCGAATTCTCGAAGTCCTTGAAGATCACCCGGGCCTCGGCGAAGCGGTCCGGCGTATCGCTCCATAGGTAGTAGTCGCGGTGCTCCGAACCGGGCGGGGCTCGGCGGGCGCGCTGGAACCAGGGATGTTCGTCGGAGGTGTGTGCAAGAACCAGCTCGGTGATGACGCGCAGACCTCTGACATGCGCCTCGCGCAGGAACAGCCGGAAGTCACGCAGGGTCCCGTACGACGGATGGATGTGCCGGTAGTCGGAGATGTCGTACCCGTCGTCGCGAAGCGGGGAGGGGTAGAACGGGAGGAGCCACACGGCGGTGACTCCCAGGTCCTGCAAGTAGTCCAGCCGGGTGATGAGGCCCCGAAAGTCGCCGATGCCGTCGGCGTTGCTGTCCTGGAAGGCCCGGACGTGCAATTCGTAGATGACCGCGTCCTTGTACCAGTGGTCGAGGTCGCCACCACCGGCCACACCGGCTTTGGGCGCGGGACGGAGCAGGCCTCCGGGGGTGCGGATCAACGTGGTGTCGGGGAGGCGTCTGCGTCTGCCTCGGCCGCAGGCACTGGGTCAACGGTTCGCACGGCGTCTTCGGTGTCCTGGAAGCCGGAATCCGGTCCGGCCGTCGGCTCCTCCACTCGGAGGATGTGCGCCGGGCGAGATGCCGGGTCGATGATGACGAAATTCCGCGACCCGCGCCACCCGAAGCGCTCCCCGGTGAGCAGGTCGTGCATCTCGTAGGGACCGAGCGGGTCGACTCCGATCGCGCCCAGGTCGAGCTCGATCCATCCCGATTGCTTGTTCCGAGGGTCGAGGTTGACGATGACCACGATCGGCCGAGTGTCGGCCTCCTCGCCCGACGACCCCGTTCGTGAGGATCTGGTGCGCGCCGAACGGGGCTCGGTCACGGTCGTCGGCACGCGGTCGGGAACCGTCCGGGTGTAGGCGATGAGCTGGTCGTTGTCGATCCAGTGGAAGCGCAGATTGCGATCGTGTTGGAGCGCCACGTTGCCCCGCCGGATCGCATTCACCTGAGCGACGAGGTCGGCCAGCGAGCGGGGATCATCGAGCTGCCAATACCGGATCTCGTACTTCTCGGAGTGCCGGTACTCCTCCGACCCGGGCTCTCGCGGTTCATGCTCTTGGAGCTCGAAGGGCGGCCCGTAGATCCCATAGCTGGCCGCCAGGGTGGCGGCGAGAACCAGGCGGATGGCGAAGATGGCGCGCCCATCCGACTGGAGGACCGCGGTGAGGATGTCCGGCGTGTTCGGCCACAAGTTGGGCCGGAAGAACTCGGCGACGCCCGTGCCATGCAGCTCCTCGAGGTAATCCTCGAGCTCCCACTTGGCGTTGCGCCACGCGAAGTACGTGTACGACTGCGTGAAGCCGGCTTTTGCGAGCCGGTACATGATCTTCGGACGGGTGAACGCCTCGGCCAGGAAGATGACGTCGGGGTATTCGCTCTGGACGGTCGGGATGAGCCACTCCCAGAATCGCAGTGGCTTGGTGTGGGGGTTGTCGACACGGAAGATCCGGATCCCGTGATCGATCCAGAACCGCACCACGCCGAGAAGCTCGTCCCACAGCGCCTGCCAGTCCGACGTGTTGAAATTGAGGGGGTAGATGTCCTCGTAGCGCTTGGGAGGATTCTCTGCGTATCGGATCGTTCCGTCCGGCAACCACCCGAACCATTCGGGGTGCTCCTTGACCCACGGATGATCGGGAGAGCATTGGAACGCAAGGTCGAGGGCAACCTCGATGTCGAGACTCTTCGCTGCCTCGACCAGCCGGCGGAGGTCATCGATGGTTCCGAGCTCGGGATGGACCGACCGGTGCCCCCCCTCGGCCGCCCCGATGGCCCACGGACTGCCGGGGTCGTCGGCTCCGGCCCTGACGGCACCATCGCGTCCCTTGCGGTTGGTTCGCCCGATGGGGTGGACCGGGGGCAGGTACAAGACATCGAACCCGAGGCGGGCCACGTACTCCAGGCGCGCCTCGACGTCTGCGAAAGTGCCGTGCCGTCCGGGCGTTGGCGAGGCCGAGCGCGGGAACAGTTCGTACCAGGATCCGAACCTGGCACGCCGTCGCTCGACCACGACTCCGGTCGGTTCGGTTGTCACCGCAGGGATCGGGTCGGGGTACCTGCCGATGAGGACGCGGGCACCAGGAGCGGCCAGCTCGACCAGAACGGTCTCCTGGTCCGAAGCCGGGCCATCCGATGCCGCCCGCAAGCGGTCGGCGAGCTCGGCCAGGCGGGCGCGGTCTTTTCCGCGGGCCCGAGCACCGGTGGCATCGAGGAGTTGCGCGCCCACCATCAATTCGACCGTCAGGTCCTGCCCGGCCCCCGCTTTGGCGGCTGCATTTCGGACCCAGGTCCCGAACGCGTCCACGGTGGCACGCACGCAGAAGCGGAACGCCCCGGTCCGATCGGCCGGGAAGCTCCCCTGCCACCGATCGTTGCCCAGCGGGCGCATCGGAGCGGACGACCACCGGCGGTCCGTGTCGTGGCGCCAGCGAACCTCGCAGGCGAGCTGGTCGTGGCCGTCGGTGAACACGTCTGCCTCGACCGTGACCACGTCGCCGACCTCGCGCTTGGCGGGATAGCGACCGCCTTCGACCTGGGGCGCCACCGACTCGACGACCGGCCGGGCGTGTCCCCACCCCTCGGGAGCCTTGTGTTCTCCTGCACGTGGTCCGTGTATGTCCCCGCCGGGGCGCGTGCCGTCCATGGGACGCCATCACCTCCTCGAGCTCAGCCCCTGGAGGGACTACCCGTTCGTCCAGGTGCGTACACCGGCGGCCGGGACCACCCTACGCCGGGGCCCGACCGCGGCGGCCGGCAGGGTGCGAAGATGGGCGCAGCTGCACGAGGAGGGACCCCGATGAGCTCGGTCACGGAGAAGCAGGCCCGACAGGTCGCCGAGGAAGCCCGAGATCAGGACTGGACCAGACCGAGCTTCGGGAAAGAGCTCTTCCTGGGAAGGTTCCGTCTCGATCTCATCCATCCCCACCCGCTTCCCTCCGACGAG
>Ga0307477_10000179_pt1 | contig 88104 bp, 84 predicted proteins | sample atmos_gasesECM2C_FD_203316 | JGI IMG/M metagenome (GOLD analysis project Ga0307477, IMG submission 203316) | Hardwood forest soil microbial communities from Morgan-Monroe State Forest, Indiana, United States - atmos_gasesECM2C_515 | ecosystem: Environmental > Terrestrial > Soil > Temperate...
GTCGCCAGGCTGGACGGAAAGCCACCACATCCGGCACTGGGTCCGCGACCACGGCCACACCGAGGTGCCCAACCTGGTGCTCCTGTGCCGATTTCATCACCGCCTGGCCCACGAGGGCGGTTGGAGGCTGTCGCTGTCCAACGGCGCGCTGGCGGCGCAACCACCTTGAGCATTGCCTGCGGCCGCGAAGCCGCAAGCGACCTTGAGAATTGTCTGCGGCCTAGAAGGCGCAAGCGGCTGAAAGAGCTCGCCTTCAGACTCGGATGACCGACAGGTCGGGCATTGCACCGTAGTCTCGATCCTGAGTGACGATGGGAACATGCTCGACGATCGCGGTCGCCGCGATCATGACGTCGAGAATGGGCGCCCGACGGCCGCGGGCGCGGAGATCGGCGACAAGACGTGCGAAAGTGCGGGCAACATCCGCGTCCACGGGGAGCGGATCAAACGTCGACTCCACTGCCGACAGAGTGGCAAGACGGATCGAACGCTGGGTCTCGTCAGCCAAAAGCACGCCGAGGGTCAGCTCAGCCACTGTGATAACGGAGATCATCGTCTCGTCGAGATCGGTGACCGGTTCGAGCGGACGGCCTGACTCCCCAGCGACGAAGAATGATGTGTCGAGCAGCGCCCTCACATGTCGTCCGTGGTGTCTGGTACCGCGCGTCGCAGCGACGCGAGAAGTGCACGGTCCGCCGGAGCGCGTCGAGCGATAGCGAAGGCATCCCCCGCCGGCACCGAGCGGCGGCGATGCAGCGGAACAAGCTCTGCGACGGGGCGACGATCAACGGTCACCGTTAGGCGCTCCCCACGCTCCACGCGACGAAGTACCTCGCTCACGCTGTTGCGCAACTCCCTTACGGACACGGTGTCTGCCACGGAACCCAGCGTAGCACATTTACTACGCGGTCCTTTGGTGGGCCGGGCAGTGGCTTACTCGAACCGACCGCTCAGAGAGCGCCTTGTGGGCCTCGGGCGCGCCCTCGGGTACGCACCGTCGGGGCCCCAGGATTGCTGAGCTGCCAAGGGAGGCAGCCGGCCCGCTGTCTCCTGCCCGCCTGTCTACTGGTGCCCAAGGTGACGTAGCCTCGCATGCGTGCCAGGCACCGCTGACGGTTCGAGCCAGGTCGTCCTCCGCCTCCTGGCCAAATGCCCGGAGCTCGAGCCGCGCTGGCGCCAAGAGTGTGGAGACCACGCGGAAGGCCTTCCGTACGTCCAAGTTACTGCCCTTGCCCGAGCCATAGTTGAGGCTCGGCGGAATCGCCACACGGATTGCCTTGGGGAACTGCTCAATGAAGCTGAGCGCATCCTCGTCGATGGCGAACGTGAGGACCGGGACCTGATCGTTGAAGGCCTCCTAGAGGACTTGCAAGGTGCCATCGGTTGGGCTGAACTTGACCCGGCGCCGTTCTACGAGCTACTGGGACCGAAGTCCAAGGCCGCCTGGGATGACCTTCATCGTATGTGGGCGGTGATCAAGCAGAAGAAGGCTTTGGGAGAACTTCCGCCCGGGCCGTTCGAGTCCGGCCTGCCGGAGATCAAGGATCCGCAGCTGAGGACGATCTTCCAAAGCCTATACCGAGCGCCCGCTCACGGGAGCGTGGCTGGCCCTAGCCCCGGACAGATGATGGATGAGAGGCTGCGGTCTTTGGTCGCCCGCATGAAACTCGGAGCAGGCACGTCGCCAACGTCGCTCGCAGAGTTGGCCAGTCGCCTGTCGCTTCAACTACCAGCTGACTACGTCGCGTTCATGGTTGAAGCCGATGGGGGTGAAGGTTTCGTTGGAGAAGGTGGCTATTTGCAGGTATGGTCCGTCGAGGAGATCGAGCCGAACAACGAAGCATTGAAGGTCGGAGAGTTCGCACCATTACTCGTCTTTTTTGCAACAGATGGGGGCGATGAAGGCTATGCGTTTGACCGCAAATTTGCCTCGCCGCGCGTTATTCAGGTTCCGTTGATCGGTATGGCCGATAGGCGCCATTACGTGAACGTCGGTGCCACGTTTACCGATTTGCTCGAGAACATTGGTCAACAAAGTGGATAGGCCATCGGTAACTGTCCGACCCCGCATCTTCTTTGGGCGTCTACATACATGGAATAGCCGCGTCTTACCAGTTGTGCTAGCGCTCGAAGCTGCGGCTACGGTCTTCACGCTCGCGACTCTCGGATGGTCGAGGACATCGATCCTGACTACCGGAGGCCTAAGCATCCTACTTGCCGCGTTCATCGCGCTTCGCGTGGTCACCCGCACGTCACTCGCTGTGAAGGACGGCACGATCACCATCCGGTATCCATTTCGGACTGATGTCTCTCTTCCAGTCAGCAGTGTCGCTCGTGTCGTTCACCTTCAGCTCGCTGGGGGCCTAGGTAAGCTCCTGTACCGCGGCATGTATGTCCTGATTTCCAGCGGCGAATCGACGCTGGCGCTGCTCCCCGAACGCAGTTACCGATCGGAACAGCTTGCAGCGTTGCTATCGCTGTTTCCGTCGGCCGAACAAGAGCCGACGTCGTTCTCTCTGCGAAGAATTCAGAGAACCTTCAAGGTCTCGACGCCCATCTCCGCGGCTGATTGCACGCTCATGGCGTTGTCGTACGTGCTGCTCTTTGGAGGGCTGGGACTCCTCATTGCGGGAAGCCGGCTGCACCACTGATGCGCGTTGAAAGGGCCTGAGGATGATTCTGGTGCTCAGCGGGCGACCACCCGGCGCGGCATCGTGCGAGCGCTGGGCCGCGGCGCTCCCGACCTCTCCGCCGGATGGACTCCGATCCGGCACGTATGACCGTCACGAGGCACTGGCAGAGGTCGCGCCTGGCGAGGATCCAGACTCGGCGTTCGCCCGCATTCGATCTCGTCTATTCGCTTACCAAATCTTCCCACCCGGCCTCGTTCGTTTCGTCCTGTGTTCCGCTGGCGAGGTGGCGCTCGACACCCTTATCGTGCAGCGAGTTGGTGTCGGACCGATCAGACTGGAGTCAGCGGTACGGGTCGTCGAGACGTGGGACAGGGCTTCGGGGGATGAGCGCGAGGCCGGCTTCCGCTACGTCACACTTGCCGGACATCCCGAGCGCGGAGTCGCTTCATTCGCAGTTCGTCGGGACGGCGGCGGTCGGATCCAGCTCATTCTTGAGGCGCGTTCAGAAGCTGGGACGCTGATCACGAGGCTTGGCCGGCCCGTCGCTCGGCGCATTCAGTTGGCGGCTACCAAAGCGGCAATCCGGCGGCTCGCTCGCGCCTAGTCCTTGTCTCGCTGCTCGACGACTACCTGACTCTCTTCCTCTCACTTTCACCTAAGAGTCGGCTTTTCCTAACGACCAGGTACAGCCCGAGAAATCACTGTCAACACGCCAATTTCCAAAGCTCTGGGGTGGTCGCTCTGCAGCACGATCCCCTTAACGTCATTGGCAACGACCTCCAGAACGATCCGCACGGGCCTGTGTTAGACGGGTTAGCGGGTCCCGATGCCGCATGGCGTCAACAGGACCGTCGACCTCGGCCAGCGTCGGGGTGTCTGGGATGTTGTGTCGATAGGCGGGCCGCCTGCGCGTGTTGGGGCAAAGTGCATGAACGGACCGTGAACGGAGGCCGACTTGGCTGACAGTTATGCCGTGGTGCGCCGGCGGCACGCCGGACCTCGTTGTCACGTTTTGCCCCGAAATGGCGATTCGGGGTTGTCGGCGGTCGCGCTGGCCTGGGGCGCCATCCCATGGGCGAGCGGAATCCCAGCCGGAAGGCGGCGCTTTTACCGCCCCCAGGCGCCCTCAAGCCGCTGGCGCGCGCCCTGCTGGCGCTGGCGGCCGACCTTCGAGGCCAAGGCCTTGCTTTTCCGGCGCCGTCGAGGTGTCCTCGACCTTCCACGCCCACCACTCAGGAGGATGCCGATGCGCTGCTTGATCTACCTGCGGGTCTCGACCGCCGAGCAGGCTGAGGGCGACCTCGCCGGCGGAGAGGGCTTCTCGATCCCCGCCCAGCGGGAGGCGTGCCTGCGCCACATCCGCGAGCAGGGCTGGGAGCTGGTCGACGAGTACTGCGACCGCGGGGAGTCCGCGCGCAGCGCTGACCGGCCGCAGCTGCAGGCCATGCTGACCCGCATCGTCGAGCGCGCCGACGTGGACGCTGTGGTGGTGCACAAGGTCGATCGGCTGGCCCGCAACATCGAGGACCACTTCCGCATCCGCGCCGCGCTGAAGCGCTGCGGCGTGCAGCTGGTCTCGGTCACCGAGAACATCGAGGAAACCGCGAGCGGCCGGCTGGTGGAGGGCATCCACGCGCTGATGGCCGAGTTCTACTCGGCCAACCTCGCTGCCGAGGTGAAGAAGGGCATGGTGCAGAAGGCCAAGATGGGCGGCTTCCCGCAGCAGGCGCCGCTCGGCTACCGCAACGTGCGCAAGACCATCGCCGGTCGCAAGGTGGCGATGATCGTCCCCGACCCAGGCCGAGCACCGCTCGTCATGCTGGCATTCGAGCTCTACGCCACCGGCGAGTTCACCCAGGAGCACCTGCTCGAGGAGCTCCGCAGCCGCGGCCTGACCAACAAAGCAGGACGGCCGCTCACGCTGACGGGGCTGGCCTGGCTGCTGAGCAACAAGGCGTACATGGGCGTGGTCAGCTGGAACGGCATCGAGACGCAGGGCAGCCACGAGCCGCTGGTCACGCCTGAGTTGTTCCACCGGGTGCAGGACCAGATGGCGGCTCGAGGGCCGAAGGGCGCGCGCGAACGACGCCACCGCCATCACCTCAAAGGTCTGTTGGTCTGCGGAGTCTGCGGGCGGCACCTCTGCTTGCAGCTGTCGAAGGGCAAATACGTGTACTTCTTCTGTCTCGGCCAGAAGGACCGCAAGAATCCGACTGGCTGCCGTGAGAAGTACATCGCGGCTGACGTGCTGGAGCGTCAGGTCGAGGAGTTGTACGAGCGCATCCAGCTACCCGACTCATGGGTGGCGCGGCTGCGCGAGGAGCTGCAGACCGAGATGGCAACCCGCAGCTCGCGCAACGCGACGGAGCGCACCTCCATCGTCGCTCAGCTGCAGCGTGTCGAGAACGAGAGGCGCAAGCTGCTCGACGCGTACTACGCAGGCGCTGTCGACGTGGTGACGCTGCGTCGCGAGCAGGAGCGCATCAACGGCGAGGCGCGCACGCTCCAGGAGCGCCTGGCGCAGGTCGACGCCTCACTCGACGAGTGGCAGGCAGTCCTCGACATCGCCATCCGCTTCGCAGCCGACTGCGCCGCCGCGTACCGCCGCGCCAGCGAGAAGACCCGTTCCCTGTTCAACCAGGCAGTCTTCGAGCAGCTGCTCGTCCGGGATGGCCGCATCGCCGAGGCCCGCTACCTGGCGCCCTTCGACCTTCTCTTCAACGCGCAGGAGTTCGAGTACCACGATTTGGTGGGCGGAGCAGGACTCGAACCTGCGGCCCCCTCGGTGTAAGCGAGGTGCTCTGACCGGCTGAGCTATCCGCCCGACGTCGCGAGTGTATGAGGACCTAGCGCGGGCTCCTCTCCTCCACCCGGCCGTCGAGGTGGCCGACGATGACGAGGTCGGCCATCCCCAGGAAGAGCCCGTGCCCGACGACCCCGGGCACCGCGTCGAGCCGCGCCGCGAGCCCCTCGGGGTCCTCGATGGTGGCGTACTCGCCGTCCGCGAGCAGGTTGCCGTTGTCGCTCGCGGTCGGATTGCCCTCACGATCGCAGCGCAGCGCGAACGCGCCACCGGTGGATTCGAGCAGCCCCATGGTGTGCTCGAATCCGAACGGGATCACCTCGACAGCGACCCGGCCACGCAGCGCGTTGGCGAGCTTGGTTGCGTCGACGACGATGACGTACCGGCGCGCCGCCGCGCCGACGATCTTCTCCCGGACGAGCGCCCCGCCCGCGCCCTTGGTGAGACGAAGGTCCGGGTCCACGCAGTCGGCGCCGTCGACGGCGACGTCGACGCCCCGCCCGCTGAGCATCACCACCTCGAGGCCGCGCTCCACCGCGAGCGCCTCGGTCTGGGTGGACGTCGCCACCGCTCGAACGCGCAGCCCGTCCGCCACTCGCCGGGCGAGGGCGAGCGTGAACCACCGCGCCGTGGACCCGCTGCCCAGCCCCACGACCATGCCGGGCTGCACCAGGGCCGCGGCGGCCTCCCCCGCGGCCCGCTTGGCCGCCTCCATGTCCACGGCCGCAGGGTACGCGCCGCGAGGGCCGGGCTACGAGGCCAGCCGGCCTCTCAGGTGCACGGTGAGCGGCTCGTGCGCGGCGGCGCCTTCGGGCTGGCGCATGTACTGCTCCTGCACGGAGAAGATCGCCTCGATGAGCTCGGCGGCGCTGATGCGCGGTCTGAACGCCACGCCGCGGCGCTGCAGCGCGACCAGCACGCGGGGCGGGATCACGCCGCCTCTCAGGTTGATGTGCTCCAACTGTGCGAGCAACCCGTCGAGCTCGCACAGCGCCTCGCGGCGCTCCGCACGCTCGCCCTCATCTTCGGGGGCCCAGGTCAGCTGATGGAGGACGCGGTTTCGGACAAAGGTGGCCATGGGTGCCTCCCGCTGAACGCCCTCCTGCTTCGGGGGATGATGACGTGATGAAAACAGGACCGAACGGATAGACGCTCAGGCAGGGATACTAGCGAGCGCGCTCCCGGTTGGGAAGGGGTTTAGGCCAACTTCGCCCCTTACGCTGCGGTTCTCGCCCCCAGGGATCGCTCGATGACCCGCCGCAGCTGCGCGTCTTCGACGAACAGCTGTTCGTCGAAGGCCTCCGCGAGGCGGTCTGCGAGCACCGCCGCCACCTCGGGTGCCGACACGTCCGCGGCGCCGAGCGAGCGCAGCGACGCGACCCTCGCGCCATCGATGCCGCAGGGCACGACGAGGTCGAACCAGCGCAGGTCGTTGTCAATGTTCATCGCCACTCCGTGCGTCGTGATGCCACGCGACAGCTTGACCCCGATCGCAGCCAGCTTCCTGTCGCCTGACCACACACCGGTGTACGGCGGCCGGCGGCTCACGACAACGCGGTACGCGCCGGCCGTGTCGATCATCGCGGCTTCGAGCGCGCGCAGGTAGCGCACCACGTCGCCCCTCGCCGGGTCGCTCGCGATGGGGAACACCCCGGCCAGCTCCACGATCGGATACGCAACCAGCTGCCCCGGACCGTGGAATGTCACCGAGCCTCCGCGGTCGACCTCGATGTAGTCCGCTCCCGCGGCGCGCAGCGACGCGACTCCGTCACGCAGATGCCATGCCTCGCCGTTGCGTCCCATGGTGAAGACCGGAGGGTGCTCGAGCATGATCACGAGGTCGTCCGCGATCGCGCCCTCGCGCCGTGCCGCGGCCAGGTGCTGCTGCAGCGCCCACGCGTCGGCATACGGAAGCGTGCCCAGCCACATCCAGCGGAGGGCGCGGCCTTTCATGACGCCGTCAGACGGCCTGCGCCGCCACAGCCTGTTCGTGCGCGTGGTAGCTCGAGCGCACCAGCGGACCGGACTCCACATGCGCGAAACCGAGCGAGCGCCCGAGCGTCTTCAACTCTGCGAACTCCTCCGGGGTCCAGTAGCGGACGAGCGGATGGTGCTTGAGCGACGGGCGCAGATACTGGCCGATCGTGACGATCTCCACGTCGTGTGCGCGCATGGTGCTGAGCAGGTCCGCCACCTCGTCGAACGTCTCCCCCAGTCCAACCATGAGGCCGCTCTTGGTGCGCGAGCGCGGCTCAATGTGCTTGGCGGCCTGCAGCAGACGCAGGCTCTGCGCCAGGTCAGCCTTGGGGCGAACGCGCCGGTACAGACGCTGCACCGTCTCGACATTGTGATTGAAGATGTGCGGCCGCTCGTTCATCACCGCGCGCAGCGCGTCGTGGTTGCCCTGGAAGTCGGGTGTGAGAACCTCCACCGTGGTGCCCGGGGAACGCGTGCGGATCTCGCGAATCGTGCTCGCGAATATCGCCGCGCCCCCGTCGCCCAGGTCGTCGCGGTCGACCGACGTCACCACCGCGTGGTCGAGTCGCATGCGCGCCACCGCCTCCGCAACGCGCTTCGGCTCGTCCCAGTCGATGTCTCCGCCGCGTTTGCCACTGGTGACCGCGCAGAACGCGCAGGCGCGAGTGCAGACGTCGCCGAGGATCATGAACGTCGCCGTGCCGTGACCCCAGCACTCGGCGATGTTGGGACAGCGGGCCTCCTCGCAGACGGTGTTGAGGTCGAGCCCGCGCATGATCCCCTTGAGTCGCGTGTACCCCTCGCCCATCGGGATCTTCACGGTCAACCAGGACGGCCTGCGGTCCACGCCCTCGGGCATGAGCCGCTGATGCATCGGGCGCGTGTCGTCCGCCGCGTCTGAGCGCGACCCGGCCGTGGGCAGGGGCCGCAGGGGGATCGGTTCCATGAAGTCACTTCCACTCTACACCGCGCACCGCTCGCGGCTTTGCACCGCGAAGCGCCGCGCCGCTGCGCGACAATCGGCTCGGTGCCTGCCTCCGTCCCGCCGCGCAACGAGCCCGTGAACGAGTACAGACCGGGGTCGCGCGAGCGCGCGAGCCTGCGCGCCACCCTCGATCAGATGCAGGGCGGCGCGCCGCACGCGCTGCGTCAGCGCATCGCCGGCGCGGCCGTCGACGGTGGCGGCCCCCCGCTGCAGGTGAGGGCGCCGCACCGGCGCGACCTGGTGCTCGGCGAGGTGCACCAGGCGTCGAGCGACGACGTGCGGCGCGCGGTGGACGCAGCGCTGGCGGCGTGGAGAGACTGGTCGGTGGCGTCCTGGGAGACGCGCGCCGCCGTGTTCCTGCGCGCTGCCGACCTGTTGGGCGGACCGTGGCGTGACCGCCTCAACGCCGCGACGATCCTCGGCCAGAGCAAGTCGGTGCACCAGGCCGAGATCGACTCCGCGTGCGAGCTCATCGACTTCTGGCGCTGGAACGTGCACTTCGCTTCGCGCCTCGCGGACGACCAGCCGGTCTCGCCCCCCGGCGTCTGGAACCGGCTGGAGATGCGTCCGCTCGAAGGCTTCGTGCTGGCCATCACGCCGTTCAACTTCACGTCCATCGCGGGCAATCTGCCCACGGCGCCCGCCATCCTCGGTAACACGGTCGTGTGGAAGCCGGCGACGACGCAGCTGCTGGCCGCGCACGTCATCATCGGGCTGCTCGAGGACGCGGGGCTGCCGCCCGGGGTGATCAACCTGGTGGCCGGGCCTGGCGCGGCGGTGTCAGAGGCGGCCCTCAACCACCCCGCGCTCGCCGGGATCCACTTCACCGGCTCCACCGACACGTTCCAGCACCTGTGGCGAACCGTTTCCGCCAATCTCGACACGTACCGGGGCTATCCCCGTCTGGTCGGCGAGACGGGCGGCAAGGACTTCGTGCTCGCGCATCCGTCGGCGGCCGACGACGCGCTGCTCGTCGGCGTGCTGCGCGGCGCGTTCGAGTATCAGGGGCAGAAGTGCTCAGCGGCGTCGCGCGCGTACATCCCGGAGTCGGTGTGGAGCCGGCTCAAGGAGCCGCTGGCGGAGGCGACGGAGTCGATCCGGATGGGCGACCCGACGGACTTCTCGACGTTCATGGGAGCGGTCATCGACGAGCCGAGCTACCGCAAGCACGAAGAGGTGCTGCGCGCAGCACGCGACGATCCGCACCTGCGCCTGGTCGCGGGAGGCGAGGCCGACGAATCGGTCGGCTGGTTCGTGCGTCCCACCATTTTCGAGACCGACGATCCGCACCACGAGCTCATGCGCAGGGAGCTCTTCGGACCGATCCTCACGGTGTTCCCGTATCGCGACTCCGAGTGGACCTCGGTGCTCGCCACGGTGGACGGCACATCTCCGTATGCCCTCACGGGCGCCGTCTTCGCCACGGACCGTCGGGCGGTCGAGGAGGCGCTCGTCGCGCTGCGCCACGCCGCCGGCAACTTCTACGTCAACGACAAGCCCACCGGGGCGGTGGTCGGTCAGCAGCCGTTCGGCGGAGCGAGGCTGTCAGGGACCAACGACAAAGCCGGCTCGCACCTGAACCTGCTGCGCTGGGTGTCGGCCCGCGCGATCAAGGAGACGTTCGTCCCGTCGACCTCCTGGCGCTACCCGCACCAGGAACCCGACTGATCCAGGCTTCAGGCGCGCCAGTTGGTGCAGCCGCGCCGCGGCCGGCGGCGGCACACACAGGACGGTCTCCTGGTCCTGGCGCGGCGGCTCACCTCGCCGTCCTGAGCGGCGATGCTCACCAGAGCCTCGAAGCGATTCGCGTCGATGATGCCCTTCTCGAGGGCTCGAAGAGCCCACGGCGGAGGCGTGCGAAACCCCCAGACGTCGTGCGCGGTCACCTCGCTCATCTGCTCGCGATCATAGTCGGATTGGCGCCGGCTGCGCCTCGCGACAACTCCCTGAACAGGCGCCCCGCGGGGCCGCTCTGACCAGCCAGGCGGCCCCTGCGGCGCACCGCGAAATCAGCTGATGCGCTTGCTCGAGCGACGTGCCATGACGAGCAGCGGGAACCCGGCGGTCAGCAGCACGACGCCGGCCAGGAAGCCGCCCGGTGTGTTGCTGCCGGTCTCGGGCGTCGAGATGCCCTGGGTTCCACCGTGGACCCCGCCGTTTCCGCCACAGCCGCCGGTCGTGCTGCAGCCCTGAACGCCACCGGTCGGCACGGTGAACCCGTCGCACTGCGTATTCGGAGCGTTGTCCGAGTTCCCGGTGTAGTGCGCGATCCACGAGTACGTGCCTGCCTGGCTCACGGTGAATGCGTTGACCACAGACGCCCTGTTGTGCAGGTTCAGCGCCACGCTCGTTGCGAACAGCTGCGTGCCCGTGCATGACGAACCCGTCGTGTTGAACAGCAGCTGGAAGTCGATGTTCGGCGGGGCCGCGTGCGGCTTGGTCGGGCTCGACGGCGCGTGCCCGGACACCATGACGTAGTCGGAGAGCACCGACCCGATCGCCGGCGCGGAAGGCGCGAGCACCTGACTGATGGTCACGGTGTGCACCTGCCCACTGGCGCTCGCGGTCACGATCGTCGTCAGCGCGCCGGCCGTGATCAGCGCGCTGCCCACCGCGGCGAGTCCCGCGGTCTTGATGCCCCTGGCGATGCGCGAAGCTGCCAACGGACGGTCTGCCACCCCATTCGATCCCACGTCGTGTCTCCTTTGCGCGCACGCGTGGGTGCCCCCCCGGGTGCGCTCGTACTCCTGAGTGCTCGGTCCCGCGCTCCGAAAACCCCCGATAAATGCCCCGAACGCTTCGCACTCTAGCAAAGCCCAAACCGGTAGACAAGGTGCGATCTGGCCCCCTCCCGGTGAAGGTGAGCCGGCCGGATCGCCAGTGGGAGGCCCCGGGGTCAGCCGTCGAAGGTGCTGTGGTCGGTGACGATGAGCCCCGGTTCCAGGTTGGCGACGCGGAGGCGGTAGTCCTGGCCGAGGATGCCTCGAGAGTACGTGAGGCTGACGCTCGTTCCCATCAGCACGGCCACGAGGAGCTTGTGCTTGTGGTCGTACTTGTGGTCGATGTCGAGACGCCAGCACATCCCGTCGGCGTCGATGCTGCCGCTCACCACCCTGTTGAGGTGGACGTGGCCCACCAGCCGGTCGCCGGTCAGCAGCCCGCTGGCCTGGCAGCCCGCCTCGATCGACAGGTAGTAGTAACCATGGTCGCCGTTCTCAGCCCCCACAAACCCCTTGTTGGGGTCGCCGTGGGACCCCCAGTGGTGGGGCAGATTGCTGTCGTCATGGCACGGCCTGAAGACGCTCGCCTTGACGTGATTGACCTGAAACCCCAGGACCAGGGTGGCAGTCAGAGCCGCGATGCAGACGGTGGTACGACGTTTCATCGGCGCATCCCTCCTGGGCTTGTTCGCGCGTCCTGAAATGTTCGGCGTGTTTTACCACATCGCGGCGAACTCGTGGGGCCACCCTGAACATTGGCGGTGGCTAAAAATAGTCAGAATCGGCACAAACACGGCGGCCACATGGACAACGTCGCTAGCGCACGTGCGGGCGCCTGCTCGACGTGGCTCAGGTGGGAAAGTCGAAGACCAACCCCGGGGGGCTGCTCGTCGTCGAGACGCGCGGGCATGCGTCCTTGCTCAGTCCGATGCCGAACGTTGCAACGGTGCCGGTGGCGCTGAGCAACCGGACCTCCTGCACCTCGGTCGACTGCAGCTGGAGGTCTCCGTTGAGTAGCAGCCGCGCCGGCGTCGTCACGTTGCTCATCTGGAGCAGCAGCCCGAAGCTTCCGGACAGGCCCACGTTCAACCCCGCCGCGGAGAACTGCGTTCCTGCGGTGTTCGGCGAGAGCACGTAGCTCGGCACTCCGCTGTCGAACGTGATCTGCAGCCGGTCGAACCGGTTGTCCGCCTCCGACGTCACCCCGCTCATCTTCACGAGCGCGGAGGCGCCGCCCTTGACCGGCCAGCAATTGGTCGTGGCAGAACCGGGTCCACCTGCCCCTCCCGAGTGCCCGCCGTTCGAGCCGGATCCGGACCCGCTCTTGCCGGGCGCACCACCGGCCGCGGCCGTCGAGCCGGCGGGTCCACCCGACGCGGTCACGGCGGCTGTCTCACCGCACGCGACCAGGGTCAGCGAACAGATGACGAGCAGTGTTCGCATCGCAGGGAGTCTCCCATACAACGGCAGCGCCGGCCGCACGTGTCGTGCGGCCGGCGCGCGTCTGCAGAAGTTCCTCAGCCGTCGACCGTGCTGTGCTCCTGCACCGTAAGACCAGGCTCGAGGTTGGCGATCCTGATGCGGTACTTGGCACCCGCGACGGCGTGCGTGTAGCTGAGCGAGACGTCGGTTCCCATGATCACCGCCTGCTCGACGGGGTTGTGGTTGTAGCCGAGGTCGAAGTGGATTCCCCAGCACATGCCGTCCGCGTCGATCTGCCCCTGCAGGACGTTGTCGAGGTGGATGTGAGCGGTGAGCGTGACCGTGGATCCCGGTGCGTCACCGGGGCATCCCGCGGTCAGCGTCAGGTAGTAGTAGCCGTGATCACCGCTCTCGGTTCCGGTGAGGCTGCTCGGCCCTCCGCCCTGCTTGTCGAAGGGCTTGATCATCGTCGAATCGTCGTGGCAGCTTGGAAACTGCGGAAACTGCGCGGCGCTCGCGTTCTCGAAGCGGCCGAGACCAAGAGCCAGCACCGAGACCGTGACCCCCACAATGGACGCGCGTTTGAACACGAAGATTTCCTCCGAACAAGTCATTCCTGCGGAAAAGATTTGTAAACGCGGCGCCAATCACACAGCGCTTACAGACAGGCATGATCGTGTGCTCGGACTGCGTTCGATCGCACGTGCTGCAACACAGATGTCGCGTTCATGTGGTGTCGCGCGTCCGCCGATCCGCCAGTCGCTGCGAGCGATTCGCAACGGCGGATATCATGCAAAGCAGCGATGCGCGTACTCATGATCGCCCCCCAGCCGTTCTTCTCACCGCGGGGCACGCCGTTCTCGGTGCTGAATCGGTGCCGAGCGCTCGCGGCGCTGGGACACGAGGTCGACCTGGTGACGTATCACCTCGGCGAGGACGTGGACGTGCCGAACCTGCGGATCCTTCGTGCGCCGCGAATCCCCGGTGTCACGTCGGTGAAGATCGGACCGTCCGCGGCCAAGGTGCCGCTCGACGCCGCCGTCTTCGCGCGCACGCTGCTGCAGCTGGCGCGTCGACGCTACGACGTGATCCACACCCACGAGGAGGCGGGTGTGTTCGGCTGGTGGCTGCACCGGCTGGCGCGTGCCCAGCACCTCTACGACATGCACAGCGACCTGGCGCAGCAGCTCACCAACTTCGGCTTCGGCGATCGACACCCGCTCGTGCGCTTCGCGAAGGTCATCGAGCGCCGCGTGCTGCGCAGCGCCGCCGCCACCATCGTGATCTGCTCGGACCTGCAGGAACGTGCCGCGGCGTACGCCCCGGGCCTGAGCTCGGTGATGATCGAGAACGCCCCGCTGGACCCACCGCTGCGGCCGGGCGCCGCGGACGAATGGCGGCGCCGCTTCGTGCCGGGAGGCGATCCGCTCGTGCTGTACGCGGGAACGCTCGAGCCGTACCAGGGCGTGCCGCTCCTCGTCGACGCGGCGGCAGCGCTCGCGCCACTCGATGACGGACGCATGCCGCGCGTGGCGATCGTCGGCGGCCGTCAGGATCAGATCGCCGAGCTCGGCGCGCGCACGCGCGCGCTCGGCATCGAGGAGCGCGTGACGTTCCTCGGCTCACGCCCGCCCGCCGAGATGCCGGCCTGTTTCGCAGCGGCCGACGTGCTGGTGTCGCCGCGGAGCAGTGGCACCAACACCCCGCTGAAGATCTACTCGTATCTCCGCAGCGGCAGGCCCATCGTCGCCACCCGCCTGTACACGCACACGCAGGTGCTCGACGACGAGGTGGCGGTCCTCGTCGAGCCCACCGCGGCCGGCCTCTCGGCGGGGATCCAACGCGTGCTCACCGACGGGAATCTGGCGGTCCGCCTCGCGGACGCCGCGCGGCGCCGCGCGCAGGACCGCTACAGCGCAGAAGCGTTCGTGCGTCTGACCGCCGAGGTCTATAGTCGCGTGGGAGGACCGCCGCTCACCGAGGTGGGACTTGCGGCAGCGGTCGGCGCCCTTCAGGATGGAAACTGATCGACGTGTGTGGGATCTGCGGCTACGTGACGACCGACCCGAGGCGCATCGGGCCGGGCGCGCTCGAGGCCATGAACGACGCGCTGGCGCACCGCGGTCCTGACGATGTGGGGACGCACGTCGACGGCGGCGTCGGCCTGGGTCATCGCCGCCTGGCCATCATCGACCTGAGCCCCGGCGGCCATCAGCCCATGGCCGGACCGGCGGACACGTGGATCACCTACAACGGCGAGGTCTACAACTTCCAGTCGATCTCGCAGGAACTCCGCTCGCTCGGCTGGCAGCCGCGGACGCGCTCCGACACGGAGGTGATGCTGGCCGCGATCCATCAGTTCGGCATGGAGGAGGCACTGCGCCGGTTCAACGGCATGTTCGCGTTCGCGCACTGGGACGGGCGCAGCCGGTCGCTGACGCTGGTACGCGACCGCCTCGGCGTCAAGCCGCTCTACTACTACGCAGACGGCGAGTGCATCGTCTTCGCGTCGGAGATGCGCGCGCTCGAGCAGTGGGCAGGTCTCCCGCGGGACATCGACCTCGAGGCGCTCGACCTCTACGTCAGCTACGAGCACGTGCCGAGCCCATGGACGATGCGCCGAGGGGTGCGCCAGCTCGAGCCCGGTTCGCTGCTGACGTGGCGCGACGGCGTCACGACGGTGCACCGCTGGTGGCGCCTCGCGGTCGACACCGAGGGTCAGCGCTTCGGCCGGCTGGACGACTCCGCCGACGAGTGCCGCGAGCAGCTGCGAGCGGCCACCCGGCTGCGGCTGATCAGCGACGCTCCGCTCGGTGCGCTGCTCAGCGGCGGCATCGACTCCAGCGCGGTGGTCAGCCTGATGGCCGCCGAGGGCCCGCCGCCGAAGACGTTCTCGATCGGCTTCGAGGACGCCAGCTACAACGAGCTCGAGGCGGCCCGGCTGGTGGCGCGGCACGTCAGCGCCGACCACCACGAGGAGATCCTCGTCGCCAGCCCGGAGACCGCGCTCGACGCCGTGGCGCGATCGCTGGACGAGCCGCTGGCGGACGTGAGCCTGATTCCCACCTTCATGGTCTCGCGGATGGCGCGCGAGCACGTCACCGTGGCGCTCAGCGGCGACGGAGGCGACGAGATGTTCGCCGGGTACGACTGGTATCGCGCCGCGGCCATCGCCGATCGGTGGCGACGGGTCCCCGGGCCGGTGCGCTACGCGGTGGACTCGGCGCTGCGCCGCGTTCCACCGCAGCCGCAGAAGAAAGGCCTCGTCAACAAGCTCAAGCGGTTCAGCGATGGCGCACAGATGGAGCCGGAGCTCGAGCACCTGTCCTGGCAGCTGTTCGCGGGCACCACCCAGAAGCGAGCGCTGTACAGGGGTGAGCTGGCCATGCTCGCGGGAGCGCGCCGGCCGGAGCTCTGGGGCAGGTCGGTGCTCGGCGCGGCCCCCGCGGCGGACGCGCTGTCGCGGCGCCAGTGGGCGGACATCCACCTCTACCTTCCGGACGACATCCTCACCAAGGTCGACCGTGCCTCGATGGCCGTGAGCCTGGAAGCGCGCAGTCCCTTCCTGGACGTGAACGTGGTCGAGTTCGCGATGCGCATCCCCGCGCGACACCGGATGGACCGCCGGGTCCGCAAGCTCGTCCTGAAGCGGGCCATCGCGCCGCTCGTCCCGGCCGAGATCCTCCAACGGCGCAAGGAGGGCTTCTCCATCCCCATGAAGCACTGGCTGCGGCGGGAGCTCCTGCCCGTGGCGCGCGACTTGCTCACCGGGTCGCTGATCGCCGACTACTTCGATCCCGCGGCCTGCCGGAGGCTCATCGAGGAGCACAGGTCGGGCCGGTTCAACCACGCGCACGTGCTGTGGACGCTGATGATCTTCGCGATGTGGCGCGATCGCGCGCAGCTCGAGGTGCGCAGGGCCGCATGACGGCCGGGAAGGGCTAGCCGGCGGGTCCCTCGAGCGCCTGGCAAGCGATGTCCATCGCCTCGGTCGTCACCCAGTTCTCGGTGACGATGGTGCGCCCCAGGCCCGCCTTGCTCTGGTACACCTGATAGGCGGGCGTCACGCGGTAGACATACCCGTCGGACACCGCTCCCCAGAGCTTCTGCCGGACCACGTCGAGGATCTCCGCGGACTGCGCGGACCACTTCCCCGGCTCCAGCGTGTCCAGGTGCTGAAGCAACGTGAGCACCCAGGCCTGGCGTGACTCCTTGAACCGGCTGTCCAGTGAGCTGCCGTTGGTGTCCACCGCGAAGTAGAACCCGCCGTCCTGCGTGTCGTGCAGCGGGCCCGAGAAGAGCCAGGTCACCGCGCCCTGGACGTTGGTCAGCAGCGCCGCATTGCCGGTGAGCTGGTACAGGGTGAGCAGCGCATCCAGGCTCTGCGCCTCCTCTCCCATCTTCACCTGCTGCTGGACGAGCGTGTCCCGCGAGCCGGCGGCAGCCTGGAGCTGCAGCGGCAGCAGGTGGGTGGTGGGGTCGATGGCGTTGTTCAGGAGGTGCTGAACGATCGCGTCACCCGCGCTGACCATCCCGGTGTCGTGCAGACGGTTGCCAGATTGGATGAACGCCACTGCGCACTCGGCCGCGAAGTCCACCCGGTAGGTGCCGTCCGCGCCGGCGACGACCGTACCCAGGTCACCGGTGAAATAGTGCGCGTACACCGCGCGCACGTAGGCGTCCGCCATCGCGCCCCAGCCCCCATCGGGCTCGAAGCGCGCCATGTCCTCGAGCTCACCGTAGAGGAAGCACTTGTAGTACGTGTAGTGCGCGAAGTCGGACCTGACGATCGGCTCCATCCTCGCGATGTCGGGGTCGAAGCGGTGGTCGGACGGGTACGCGGCGCGGTAGCCGAGCAGGTCGCGAAGGTAGATGAGATCGGTGAACTCATCGTGTCGCGGCTGCACGCCGAGCTCGACGTCGGTTCTGCCGTTGCTGGTGAAGTTCGTGTTGTCCGCCGCGGTGGACGGATTACCGTCCCACGTCGCGCTCCAGTTGACGTAGAGGCCTCCCTGCACGCCGGCCGAATTCTTCGGCGGCGACGCGGTGGGATTGAACGCCTTGTCGTGCATCTGGGTGAGGATGTCGATGATTCGCTGATGCGTGTCCGCCGGCGCGCCGTTCGGCGTGGGAACTGCGCTCGCAGTCGGCAGAGTCCCCGCGCGCGGCGGCGCAGCCGTCGTGAAATGCAGCACCACGAACGTCGTTGCCGACACCGTCGCGACGAGCAGCGCGATCGTGGCCGTCACGACGCGCCGGTCGCGAAAGAACAACCTCACTGCAAGGAACATAGCAGTGACGCCGTGGACGGCCGCCTCGCGCGATCGCAGCGTGACCGCGGTGAGACGGGACCTGGCTAACGGGCGGCTTCGCTCGAGGAGAGGTCGGCGCCGTGGCCCGCGCCGGCCAGCTGTGCGAGCGGCTCGTGTAGCCGGCCGCCCGTCCGGTCTACGGCGGGATCCGCGCGTCGCGGCGTCGTGAGCGTCAGCGCGGGAAGAGCCGCAGAGAGGCTCCGCGGCCGCTGCCGCGTGAGCAGGAAGGGAACGCCGACCACCGCCCAGAGCAGGCTCTGACCGGCGATGCACAGCGACGCGGCGACGGCCGCCGACGGCGACGCCAGACCCGGGATGGCCAGGAACGCGATGAAGCCACCTTCGCGCACGCCGTAGCCGTTGATCGAAATCGGCAGCATCGTTATCGCCGCGACGGTGGTCGTCACGACGGCCGCGAGCTGCCAGCTGACATGAACGCCGACGGCATTGAGGAAGCAGAACCAGTTGATGACCGACAGCGTCCAGAACACAACGCCGCGTCCACTGGCGGCGAGCAGTTGGCGGCCCTCACCACGGAAGGCGTGCAGCTCCTCGAACAGCTTTCCCACCTTGACGCGCTGCAGCAACGGACGCTGTGCCAGCCAGCCGAGCAGCGGGGTCGCACAGATCGCGAGCCCGGCGACTCCGCCCAGCGCGCCCACGATCGCCGCTGGTCGCACGTGCGCGGCGAACGGATCCGAGAGCGTGAGGATCACGCCGACACCCATGATCAGGATCATCCCGGGGAAGTTGCACAGCCGCTGCAGCACCACCGTCGTCAGCGCGCGGACGCGCTCCGACGGATCGCGCGCCGCCATCGTCGCGCGGACGACGTCGCCGCCGATGGACGTCGGAAGGATGGTGTTGAACGTGTTGCCGACGAACACCAGCCGCAGGCAGCTCAACCAGCGGCGGGGCATCGCCAGAGCAGCGAGCAGCGCCTGCCATTGCAGCGCCTGCACGCAGGTCGCCAGAAAGCCGAAGCAGAGTCCGACGACAAGCCACCCCCAGCTCGCGTGCGACACCGTGTTGCCGAGGTTGCGCAGCCCCGCCTTGTGCAGTAGCCACGCCAGCAGCCCCACGGAGACGGCCACCTTCAGCACCGACATCAGGCGGCTTCGCCAGACGCCGGAGAGTCGCGGGCTCATGCAGACGGGATGCGCAGCGCCTCAGCCACGGCGACGTCGGCGTCGGTTCCTGCGTCGCCCCTTCCGTTCGAACCCACCAGGAACTTCTCCATGTCCCCCTCGACGAACCCGGCCTTCGTGCGGATCACGTACGGCTTGCGGTCGCCGTTCTCGAAGTAGATCCTCGTGAGCAGCTCACCGAGCAGCCCCAGCGATACGAACTGGACACCCAGGATCGCCAGAAGGATGGACCCCACGAGCAGAGGCCGGTCGGTGACCCCCTGACCGAAGAAGATGCGGTCGATGAAAAGGTAGGTGAGGACGCCGAGCCCACCGAGGAAGCTGAGCAGTCCGGGCAGCCCGAAGAACTGCATCGGCCGGCTCATGTACTTGCTGAGGAACTTGATGGTCATGAGGTCCAGGAGCACCCGGATCGTGCGGGAGATTCCGTACTTCGACGAGCCGCGCATGCGGGCCCTGTGGTTGACGACGACCTCGGTGACGTCCGCGCCCGACATGGCGGCCAGCGCCGGAATGAAGCGGTGCAGCTCTCCGTAGAGGTTGATGTGACGCACGACCTCGGCGTCGTACGCCTTGAGGGTGCACCCGTAGTCGTGCAGCTTCGTGCCGGTGACGCGCGAGATCAGACGGTTGGCGAGCTTCGACGGTATGCGCCGCAGAAGCAGCCTGTCCTTGCGGTTCGCGCGCCAGCCACTGACGACGTCGTAGCCGTCGTCCATCCGCTGCAGGAGCAGGGGGATGTCGCGCGGATCGTTCTGCTGATCGCCGTCCATGAGCACGATGACACGGCCGGCCGCGTGCTTGAAGCCGGCCGAGATCGCCGCGGTCTGCCCGAAGTTGCGACGGAACTGGATGACGCGCACGCGCGAGTCTCGCTGCTGCCAGCGAAACGCCCGCCTGGCCGTGCCGTCGTTGCTGCCGTCGTCGACGAGGATGACCTCGGCGGTCTGCGGCATGCCGTCCAGGGTCTCCAGCAGCTCCTCCACCGCCGGGTCGATGTTGTCGACCTCGTTGTACAGAGGGATGACGACCGTGAGATCGGGACGCGGATTCTCCTGTCTCCCGTGCAGCGTTGCGACGGCGCCGTTGTGCCGTGCCGCCACGCTCATGCCGCAGTCACTTCGGCGGCCTCGGCGGCGCGGGTCTCGCGGAACCAATCGACGAAGCGGGACAGCCCCTCCTCGAGCTGGACGACCGGCTTGTAGCCGAGCTCGGCGACGGCGCGGGAGATGTCGGCGCACGTGATGGGAACGTCGCCGGGTTGCTCCGGCTGGTACTGGACGCGCAGCGGCCGGTCCAGGTGCGCGGCGATCCGCTGAGCGAGATGCAGCAGCGGTGTGGTGTCCGTCGTGCCCAGGTTGTAGATGCGGTAGCCGTTCGGCCGGTCGAGGGCGCGCAGGACTCCCCCCACGACGTCCGCAATGAACGTGTAGTCGCGCTGGGCGCTGCCGTCACCGAAGATCGGCACCGCCTCTCCGTTGTCGATGAGGTTCGCGAACTTGTGGATGGCCATCTCGGGACGCTGCCGAGGTCCGTACGCCGTGAAGAACCGGAGGCACGTCACCGGGGTGCCGTAGAGATGGTGGAACGCGTGCAGCGAGAGCTCGTTGCTTCGCTTGGTCGCCGCGTAGGGCGACGACGGACGGTCTGCGTGGTCCTCCTCGCGGAAAGGCACCGTCGACCTCGAGCCGTAGACCGACGAGGACGACGCGTGCACGAGATGACCGCTGTCGCACTGGCGCATGCGCTCGGTGAGACGCGTGGTGCCGAGAACGTTCACCTCGTTGTAGAGCACGGGGTTCTTGAGGCTCGGGCGCACACCCGCGCGCGCCGCGAGATGGATCACACCGTGGAACGGCGCGTGCGAGAAGGCGCGGTCCAGATCGGCTGCGCTGTTTATGTCGCCTTCGATGAGCGTGTACGAAGGGTGCTCGAGCGCGGGAGCGACGTTCGCTCTCTTGAGATGCTCCGCGTAGTACGAGTCGAAGTTGTCGATGCCGACCACACGATCGCCACGGCTGAGGAGCGCCTCGCAGACGTGACTGCCGATGAAACCGGCCGCGCCTGTGACCAGCACGGTCCGACCCCCGGTCCTGTTCCGCCCACCCGTAACCGCGGCCGGCGATATCGCCTGCCCATGCAGATCTTGCCCCATAGTCAACCCCCAGTCGCCCGCCTTCCGCCACCGCGCTCTTTTGCCGAATTATATGGGCCGAATCAGGTCGCGTCAACTAACCCATTCACTCGCAAAGCATCAATGGTTTTTGCCTGAACAGGCCATTAGGCGAAATGACGCGGATTTGGGTCTGGCTAGCTGATCGTCCTCACGACGCGCACCTGCGAGCCGTCCTGCAGGGACTGATTGCCAACCACGACACACAGATCACCAGCCTGGAGGCCGTCCAGTATCTCGACCCTGTCCTGGTCGGAGATGCCCACCCGCACCTGGCGCATGCGAGCCGTCCCGCCGTTCACCACGAAGACCGTGGGGTTGAAGTCGATGTTCAGCACCGCGAGCTTCGATACGGCGACGCTCGCCTGGTGGGTGACCGACACCCGGACGTAGGACTGCAGGTTGGGACGGACGGCCTTGTCGGGAGTGTTGGGCGCCGAGACCGTCACCTGGAAGCTGACCCCGTTGCTCGAAGCCGACGGGCTGACGCTGGTCACCTGGCCCTGCAGCGTGGTGTTCGGGAGCGTGGGAAAGCCCAGCGTGGCGCGATCGCCGATGCTGACCTGCCCCTCCTCCGCAATCGGCAGGCTCGCCGTGACGGTCACGTTCGTGTAGTCGATGATCACCACCAGCGTCTGACCGGGGGTGACCTGCAGCCCCGGCGTCGCGACCACGGTCTCCACGTCTCCGTCGGCGGGCGCCGTGATGGTGGGGTTCTTTCCCGCGGCGATCGATATCAGCTGCTGCTCGACGGCCGCCTCGCTCTGCAGGGCGGCGATCTCGTCCTGCAGGGCCGGCACCTCCGCAGAGCCCTTCGCCTGCTGCGTGTGCAGTGAGGCCTCGGCGGCGGCGATGGAGGCATTGATCGTCTGCAGCCGGAGGCTCAGGGTGGTCGTCGCCGTCTGGAGCGGTCCGGGGTCGAGGTCGAAGAGCGGCTGGCCGCGGGTCACGTGGTCGCCGGGCTGAACATCGACGTTGGTGACCAGGTCGCGGACGTCCACGGAGACCGGGATGCTCACCGCAGGCGCCACCGGACCCACGCCGCCGGGCTGCGCGGTGATCGTTGCCGGGCCGGCAGCCGCCACGCTGACGTCGGCCGCGCCGCATCCGGCCAGTCCGAAGACGGCCGCCATCCCGACCGCCGGCGCCAGCAGGCGCCGCCGAGGGGTCCATTTGGGCATCAGGGCTTCCCCTTGCTGGAGTGTGCGTTTGGACGGTTTGGTGCGGTCAGTGACATATATTACCGATGCGCACTTCAGGACAGACGGGCTGTATTTTGAGGGGAAAAGCGGTCCCATGACGCAACAGAGCGACTTCACGCAGCCTCGACCACGGCAAGCGCGCCAGACGGCGCGGCTTCGCGTGCCGCCTGCCGTCGCGTCGGGCTGGGTGCCTGTCGCTGGGCTCGCGCTCGTCGCGATCGGCCTCGTGACCCCCTGGCTGCGGGTGCCGCTGGAGCCGGCGAAGAGCGCCTTCTCGCTGCCCGTCCTGATCACGGGAGTGCCCACTCGCGGCGGGTTCTCGTACGGGGCGGTCGTCACCGTGATTCTGCTGGTCGCCGCCGCCGCTCTGGTGTGGGCCCGTGCCCGGCGCTCGGCCTGGCTCGCCGTCGCGGGGCTCGGTGCGATGGTCGCACCGCTCTATTTCGTCTTCGAGAGCGTCATCGCCGACCGTGCGCTCACCGGTCATCTGAGCGAACAGCAGGCGGAGCTGACGTCGATCATCTCCCAGCTCACCTACACCATCCCCCGCAACCAGGTCAGCTCGTTCCTGTTCGTACCGATCACGGGCGACTGGCAGCCGGTGATCAGCGCCCTGCGCCCCGGCTGGTACCTGACCCTCATCGGAGGGGCCTTCCTCTTCGCGCGCGGCGTCCCTGCGCTCTGGGCGCAGATCGCCGGCCGCCGGCTCTGGGCCAGCGCAGCCGGGGCGGTGGTGGTGCTCGCGCTGGTGGCCACGCTCGGTCGGGGGTTCGCCGCCAGCTCGGTGCTGGACTCGGCCACCGACACGCTGCAGGCGGGCGACTACCAGGCCGCCATCTCGCGGCTCAACCTGGCGGACGCGCTCAACCCGGTCCTGCGCTCGGATCCCGAGTACGCGCTCGACCGCGGGCAGGCGCTGGCGAGCGGTGGTGACCAGACCTCGGGATTCGCGCTCATGTACCTCGCGTCGCTGCGCAGCTCCGTACACGACGACTTCGGCTCGCTGGCCCTGATGGAGGACGCCGCGTCGAGCAGCCCCAGCATCGACGTCATCACCAACACGCTGCTCGACCAGGCGCGCCGGCTCGCAGCCAAGCGCCAGGACCCGGGCATCCTGGAGGGTGTCCTGAGCCACGCGTTCGGCAACCGCGTCGCCGAGCGCTACATGCTGGGGCGGATCCTCTACACGCGTGGCGACTTCGACGCCTCCCGCCGCGAGCTGGGCAAGGCCGAGGCCCTCAACATCCCCGACTCCAACGTCAACTCCTCGATCGACACGTACATCGGCCTCAGTGACATGCGCCTCGGGGATCTCACGGAGGCGCGCTCCGAGGTGCTCGCGGCGATCAAGCTCGACACCCAGTACATCAACAGCCTGGCGCGGACCATCGCCACGGGCCTCTACGTGAGCGGGAACATCTGATGCGCGTACGGCTGCTCCTGAGCCTCGGGATCGTCGCGCTCACCGGGTGGCTGCTCGGCAACTTCTGGGCCGAGGCGGCGCAGCAGCCGGCCATGGGGACGTACCCGGTCGACTACCACGGCGGGGGCTGGATCAGCGCCCAGGACGGCAGCCCGCGCTCGTACTTCCGCATGTCCTTCCAGCTCGACTCGCCGCCTGACAGCGTCACGCTCTGGCTCGACGCCGAGCAGACCTACAGCGCCTGGGTCGACGGCCACTCGCTCGGCAACGACACCGGCAACTTCCGGCGGGGCCCTGCGCCCGTCGGCGTCGCCATGGACCTCACCCAGGACGTCGAGGTGGGCACCAACACGCTGGCGCTGCAGGTGACCAACCGGGACAACGCGATCGCGGCGATGATCGCGCGGGTCACCGTGATCAGCGGGGGCCGCGCCGTCGACTACGTGACGTCGAGGCTGGAGTGGCGGGCGACGTCGAACATCGCGCTGGTGAACCAGTCGCTGAGCCCGACCGCTCCGACGTTCACGTCGCCGAAGTTCGACGACAGCCAGTGGGAGCCGGCGCAACCCGTCAGCTCCGTCCGCTCCACGGTAGCGCCGGTGCCCGGAGACATCCTGGACGGCCCCCTCCAGGCACAGGTCATCGCCGCCCCGCACTTCGGGGGCGACCTGGTGGCCAGCACGGCCGTCAACGTCAGCGGCACGCCGAGTGACTCGTGGCTGCGGGTGGCTGCGAGCGGGCCGTTCACGCTGTTCCTCGACGGGGTCGCGATGACCTCGCGCTCGGAGCCGCTGGCGCCCGTGGGGGTGGCCTCGAACGAGCGCTCCGTGATCCTGACGCTTATGAACCTCAACGGGTTCGTCCACTCCGGACGCAACGTGATCGCCGTGCACGTGACCGCCAATCCACTGGCGGCGGTGTACGTCGACGGTCGCATCAGCGCCTCGGGGGGGACGAGCCGGGTCGCGACGGGCGAGACGTGGGGTGTGACGCCCCCTCCGTTCGGCGACGCCGTCGGCCAGCCACCGGCCTCGGCCGGGGCAGACCTCGGGCCGGCCGCAAGCGTGTGGCCGCAGGGGATCATCCGGACGCCCGTCGGCGCCGAGGATCTCGGTCTTCCGACTGGGCTCTCGTCCGTGGGCCGGGTCCTCGTGCTCGGCGGGGTGCTCGCCGCCTGGTTGCTCACCGGCGCGCTGGGCGCGTTCCTCGGCGGCGTGCCGCTGCGCCGCGGGCTGATCGCCGACGCCGTCGGGCACATCCCCGGCGGGCTGGCCATCGCCGCCACGGAGCAGCTGGGACGCCTGGCCAACATCGCACCCCCCTTTCCGCACACGTACACGGCGCTCGTCGTCCTCATCGCGCTGATCGCCGCCGGCAAGATCGCGGCGGTGGGGGCGGTCGCGCTGCGCGGCCCGGCGCGGCCGGCGAAGCCCGTCACCGCGCCCGCCACCGCGCCCCGCGAGGTCCGCCCACCTCAGGGAGGTCGCCTCGAGGGCGTCTGGGGGTCGCTGTGGGCAGGCGTCCGCGCCCACCCCGGACACGTGGCCGCGGTTGCGTTGATCGCGGGGGTCCTGGGCGGACTTGCCGCGTTCGACCTCAGCTATCAACCCGTGTGGCAGGACGAGCTCGCCAGCCTGACCGCCGCCAAGGGCATCCGGGAGCACCTCATCCCGATGCTGCCGTCGTCGTTCGTCTACTGGAAGGGCGAGCTGTACAGCGTGCTCCTCGCCGTGGTCGGGGTCGCGACCGGAGACGGCATCGTGGCGCTGCGGGCCATCAGCGTCTTCTGGTATATGGCGACGATCATCGCCTTCGCCTTTCTGGTGGCGCCTTTGGTGCTGCCGGGGCGGCGCAGGCTGCAGCTGGTGCTGACGCTGCTCTTCGCATCCGCGCCGGCCGAGCTCCTCTGGTCGCGCGACATCCGCATGTATCAGATGGCGCAGTTCTTCTTCATCATCTTCCTCGCGCTCTTCATACGCGCCATGCGCAAACCTGAGCTGCGCACCATCGCGGGCAGCGCCGTCGCGCTCGTGGTGATGTACCTCTCGCACGAGGAGACGTTCGTCTTTCTGCCCGCGGTGCCGATCATCTTCCTCGCGATCATGCGGCTGCGTTGGGTCAGGGACTGGCGCTGGTGGGTGTTCGGCCTCGGCGCGTTCGCGATCATCGGCGGCCAGTACGTGCTGGCGAGCGTCAGCCATCCACCCTACTTCGGCTTCGACAACAGCAACAAGCCGTTCATCCAGTACGACCCGAGCAACTCGTTCTACTACCTGAACACCGTCTACTTCGCACCCATCACGACGGCGGGGTCCCTCGTGTTCGTCAGCACGCTGGCCGTGATCGGCGGCGTCATCGGCTTCGTTCGCCGTTCGCTGCCACGCATGTACCTTTCGGCGTTCGTCATCGTGGCGGTCGTCTGCCTCAGCCTGGTGTTCAGTCCGAAGGTCGCGCGCTACACGTTCGTGACGCTTCCGGCCCTGTTCGCCCTCGCGGGGGCCGGGGCCGTGGACATCATCGACTCGCTGCGCAGGTTCCTCGCCGCCCACCCACTGGCGGGCCGCGAGCGGAGCGGCCTCCAGCGGCTGATCACGATCGGCCTGCTGCCGGCCTTCGTCTGGCTCGCGGTCTCACAGGCCACCGGCGTTCGCGACTACGGCCTCGCGGTTGCTCGCCTCGCCGGGGCCGAGTCCGTTAAGACGCACACCGACTACCAGGCCGTGGCCGACTTCGTGAAGGCTCACCAGCAGCCCGGCGACGTGCTGATAACGCTGGCGCCCCCCAACGTGGTGGCGTACTACGTAGGGCGCGTGCCCGACGACACGATCGCCACGAGCCGGAACAAGCTCCTCTATCTCATGGAGCTCGACGGGAGAGCCGTGGACACGACGTTCGGCGTCCCCGCGCTGCTCAGCGCCGAGGAGCTGCAGCAGGTGATGAACACGCACCGGCGGATCTGGATCGTCACGGACCAGAGCACGTACTTCACGAGCGTCAGCAGCGACATCGTCCAGCTGATCCACACCCAGTTCAACGAGGTGGCCGAGGGCGCGACCGCGGCGGTCTACCTCCGGGTCGCTTAGCGTCCGCGGCGGCGGCCGCTAAGGCCTGCGGGCTTCTACGTACAGGGACTCGATCTGCCGGTGCGAGCTGTCGGGAGCCGGCTGGATGTCCGAGTCTCCGTAGGCCCTCACCCGGGCCCCCTCGAAACCCACCTCCCCGAGCACCATGAGAAGCGTCGCGCCGTCCCACATCGACTTGTGGCCGTAGCCGTAGACGATCTCTTCGATCGCCAGCAGGGAGGTGGGCCGGTCGGGTCGGATCGAGTCGATGAACGCGCTCCCGTCCACGTAGGAGCGCATGTACTTCTCGAAGTCGGGCACCACCACGCGCAGGATGCCGCCCGGGGCGAGCACGCGCCGGCACTCGCGGAGAAACCCGACTGCCACCGGCACGGGGAGATGCTCGAGCAGGTGCTCGTGAAAGACGGCCGATGCGGAGCCGTCGGGGAAGGGGATCGGCCGGCGCAGGTCCCACACCAGGTCCGCCCGGCTGCCGAAGAGGTCGACGTTCACCCACCCGTCGAGCGCGATGCGGCCGCAGCCCAGGTGCAGCCGCGGCCCCGGATGGCTGCCGAGGCGGCTGCGAGCGCGCCGGCTGGACACCGGCATCGAGGCCCAGGTGAGGGCCGTCTGCGCCTTGCGCATCGACGGCCGGAGGCCGGCCGGGGCCTTGAGGACGAGCTTGGTGAGGCCCTTGTGGGGCGGGCGCTCGTCGCCCACGTGAACCTGCTCGGGCTCCGAGTCGGTGCTCTGCAGGACGTCGAGGTAGGCCGTCAGATCCATGGCGTCCGAGTCTATCGCAGGGATTTCGAAGCGCCTGGGCGATCGCGACGTTCGCGGCGAGCCGCGACGAACCCTTTACTGCTGGACAGCGGTGGAATTGCTCCCGGTGTTGCTCCCGTCGGGCCCGACGGTGACCGTCTGGGTCACGCTCGAGCCGGAGGGCTGAGTGGGATCGGGCTGGAAGGTGACCGAGAACGTCGTCTGGCCGCCCGAGAGGGTGATCGCGACTGGGTAGTCCGAGCCGGGTGCCGAGAACGCGTCCGAGTTGGTAACGACCAGGTTCGAGCCGTCGGCCGTGTTCTGGTTGCCCCAGGCGTCGACCGCGGTCGCCGTCGCGGTGTCGGGCGAGCCCGCCAGCGAACTGGTCGGCAGACCCACGGTCAGTCCCGCCGTCGTGCCCGGGTTCACCGTGAACTGCCCGGAATCGCCGCTGATCGCCCCGTCCACCGGCTTCAGGTGCGTGTTCTCCGCATCGACCAGCGTGACGCTCACGCTCGCCGTTCCGGACGTGAAGGTGGTGCCCGAGTAGCTCGGCGCGGTGCCGTTGGGTGACGGATCCGGGTTGCCGGCCGAGCTGAACGACGGCGCGCCGTTGTAGCCCGTCGCCGTGTTGCCGTAGGCGTCCTCCGCCGTGATGGCAACGGTGAAATTCGCCCCCGCCGTCTGCGTCCCGGGGTTGCCGAGCACGAACGACACAGTCGTCGCCGGCGAGACCGTGAACGGCTGGGAGCTGCCGCTCACCGTGCCGTCGCTCACGGTCAACGACGTGCTCTGGGCGTCGAACGGCGTGATGTTCACCGTCGCGCTGCCGTTGCTGAACGAGAGCGGGTTCGCCGAGTACTGCGGTGCCGTCCCGTTCGGCGCGGTGGACAGGCCCGCTACCGTTGGCGCTCCCGCGTATCCGGTGGCCGTGTTCCCGAAGGCGTCGAACACCGTCACGGTCTCGCTGAACCCACCCCCCGCCGTCTGACCCGCCGGGGTGGGCACGGTGAACGACGCCGCGCCTCCTGGACCCACCGCGAACGTCCCCGAGGACCCATTGATCGTGCCGTCGCTCGCCGACAGCGCGGTGGTCTCGGCGTCGTAGAGCGTGACGCCCACGCTGGCCACGCCGCCGCTGAAGGACACCGTCCCGTAGGCAGGATGCGTGCCGGAGGGCGACGGGTCTGGGCCGGACAGCGCCGGTGAGCCCGCGTACCCCGTGGCCACGTTGCCCCACGTGTCATCGGCCGTCAGCGTCTCGGTGAAGCCGGTCCCCGCAGTCTGCGCCCCGGGGTTGCTCGCCGCGAGAGAGGCCGCCGTGCCGGGGCTCACCGCGAATGTGCCCGATTGCGCTGTGCCAGTGCCCACGGCCGCTGCCAGCGCTGTGTTCTGAGCGTCGTAGAGCGTGATCGACGCGGCACCCGCGCCACTGGTGAACACGACGCTGCTCGCGCCGCTGCTGCACGTGCCGGGCGCCGGATACGCGGGAGCGGTGTTGTTGGGGCTCGTCCCCGGACCGCCGAAGGTCACACACACCGTTCCCGAGATCGCGTTGCCGTACGCGTCCACGGCGCTCAGCGCTTCGTTGAAGGCCGCTCCCGCCGTGACCCCGCCCGGAGTCGCCGGCGTGACGGCGCTCAGCATCGCCGGCGCGACCGTGAAGGGTTGAGAGCTGCCGCTCGCCGTGCCGTCGCTCACGGTCAACGAGGTGCTCTGCGCGTCGAACGCCGTGATGCTCACGGTCGCGCTGCCGTTGCTGAACGAGAGCGGGTTCGCCGAGTACTGCGGCGCCGTCCCGTTCGGCGAGGCGGACAGTCCCGCCACCGTGGGCGTTCCCGAGTATCCCGTGGCCGTGTTCCCGTAGGCGTCGAGCGCCGTCACGGTCTCGCTGAACCCGCTCCCCGCGGTCTGACCCGCCGGGGTGGGCACGCTGAACGTGCTCGCCGCCGCCGGCCCCACCGTGATCAGTGCCGAGGTCCCACTGATCGTGCTCGCCCCGGAAGGCGCCGCGGCGCTCAGCGAGATGCTCTCGGCGTCGTACAGCGTGACGCTCACGCTGGCCACGCCCCCGCTGAACGCGATCGTCCCGTACGTCGGCGCCTTCCCGCTCGGCGACGAGTGCGGGCCGCTGAGATGCGCGGCGCCGCTGTACCCGGTCACCGTGTTGCCCCAACTGTCAACAGCGGCGATCGTCTCGGTGAACCCGCTCCCGGCCGTCTGCGCACCGGGGTTCGACAGAGCGAACGCGCTGACGCCGGCCGGCGCGATCGTGAGTGCTCCCGACGTGCCCGTGAGCGCTCCCACCGCCACGGCGAGCGACGTGTTCTGCGCGTCGTACAGCGTGATCGTCGGCTGCGCGCCCGCGGAGTAGAACGTGATGAGGCTCTGCCCGGCGGCGCACGTGCTCTGCGCCGGGTACGCCGGGGCGGTGCCGTTGGGGCTCGACGCAGGGCCGCTGAACGTCACGCACTGAGCGCCCGTGAAGTTGTTGCCGTACGCGTCCGTGGCGGCGATGGTCGGCTTGACGTGCGCACCCGCGGTGATCGTCGCCGGCAGCGACACCGACACCGCCGCGAGCCCGGCGCGAAGGACGGTGAACGCCGGGCTCGTCCCGCTCAGTGCGCCGGACGTCCCGGTGAGCATCGTCGACTGCGCGTCGTAGAGGGTGACCGCTGCGGTCGCCTTGCCCAGCGAGAACGTGAGGCTGCTCTGGCCCGAGCTGCACGGCCCGGCGGCCGGGTACACCGGCTGTGCCCCGCTTGGGCTGCTGGAGGGTCCGCTGAAAGCAACGCACATCGTGCCCCCGAACGCGTTGCCGTACGCGTCTTTGGCGACGACCTGTGCGTTGAACGCTACGCCGGCCGTGTTCTGCGACGGTGCCGTCACGGACAGGACGCTGACCACGGCGGGCAACACCGAGAACCTGGCTGTGGATCCGCTGACCGTTCCTGCGGTGGCGACGAGGACCGCCGGTTGCGCGTTGTAGAGCGTGATCGACGCCGTGCCGACGCCGCCGCTGAACGAGACGGACGCCGGATACGCGGGAGCGGTTCCGTTCGGTGCGTTGGCGGATCCAGTCCAGGTCACCGTCTGGCTCCCCGAGTAGGACACGGCCGCGTTTCCGTACTTGTCGACCGCGGTGAGCTGCTCCGTGAACGCCGTCCCGGCCACCGGTGTGCTCGTCGACATCGACACGGAGAACGACTGCGCAGCCGCCGACGCAACCACCACCATCCCGGTGCTGCCGTTGGTGACCCCGTCGGTGACGCTGAGCGACGTGGACTGCACGTCGTAGAGGGTCACCTTGCCGCTGGCTGTGCCGTTGGTGAACGTCACCGGGTTCGTCGGGTAGACCGGCGCCGTGCCCTTCGGCGCGCTGCTCGGTCCGGACCAGCTCAGCGTCTTCGACCCGCTGTACGCAGCTGCGTTGGCGTACGCATCGAGCGCCTTGACCGTCACAGTGAACTGCGCGCCAGCGGTCGCCGACCCGGGCGCCGTGACGGAGAAGTTCGCCGCGCCAGCTGGGGCGACGCTGAACGACCCCGACGCGCCGTTGATCGTCCCGTCGCTGATGGACAGCGTCGCCGTCTGGGCGTCGTACCCAGTGATCGTCACCGTGGCACTGCCGTTGCTGAACGTGACCGGATTCGGCGAGTACGCGGCTGCGGTGCCGTTCGGTGAGGGACTGAGTCCCGAGACGTTCGGCGAGCCCGAGTAGCCGGTGACCGCGTTGCCCCAGGTGTCGGTGACGGTGAACGTCTCGCTGAAGGACGTCCCGGCGGTCTGTGCGGCGGGCGTCGGGGCGCCGAACGCCTTGGCAGCGCCGGCGCTGACGCTGAAGGTGCCCGAACTGCCCGCGATCGAGCCTCCGCTGGCGGTGAGAGCTGTGGTCTCCGCATCGAACAGCGTGATGCTCACGGTCGCGACGCCGCTCGCGAACGTCACCGTGCCGAACGACGGCGCGGTGCCGTTGGGCGACGCGTGCGGACCGGACACCGTGGTGGCGGCGCTGAAGGTGGTCGCCGTGTTGCCGTAGGTGTCGACAGCTGTGATCGTCTCGCTGAACGCGGTCCCAGCAGACGGCGCGCCGGGTTTGGGCACCGTGAACGCCGACGCCGCCGCCGGGCCGACGACGAACGCGCTCGACGACCCGGAGATGTGTCCATCGCTCACCGTCAGCGACGTCGTCTGCGCGTCGTAGAGCGTCACGCCGAAGCTGGCGACGCCGCTGCTGAATGAGATCGTCCCGTATTGAGGAGCGTTGCCGTTCGGAGACGACGCCGGGCCGGACACCGTCACCGAGCGCGCGTAGCCGGTGGCGGTGTTGCCCCATGCATCCACCGCGGAGATGGTCTCCGTGAAGCCTGTTCCTGCTGTCTGCCCGCTCGGCGTGCCGACGCTGAATGTGCCGGCCGCGGCGGGGCTCACGCTGAAAGGCGCGGTTGTCGCGCTGTACGTGCCGGCGCTCACGCTGAGGGACGTGCTCTGCGCGTCGAACAGGGTGATCGCGGCCGACGCCGCACCGTTGGTGAACGTGACGGCGCTCTGACCGGCTCCGCACGATCCGGCCGCCGGGTACGCCGGTGCGGTCCCGCTGGGGCTGCTCGACGGCCCGCTGAACGTGAGGCACACCGGGCCGGAGGTGCTGTTGCCGTACGGATCCTTGGCGGTGAGCGACTCCGCGAACGAGGTACCGGCCGTCGGCGCCGGCGTGGTGGCCGTCAAATGCGTGAGCGCCTGCTGCACGGTGAAGCTCGCGGGGGTCGAACCCGTGGTGGACTGGCTCGTCGCCGACAGTCCCGTCGACTGCGCGTCGTAGAGGGTGATCGACGCCGACGCGGAACCGTTGGTGAAGCTCAGGCTGCTCTGGCCGGAGCTGCACGACCCCGCAGCGGGGTACGAGGGAGCAAAGCCGCCGGGGCTCGCCGCCGGACCTGAGAACGACACGCACCGCGAACCGCTGAATCCGTTGCCGTACGCGTCGGCGAGCGTCACCGACTCGGCGAACGGAGACCCGGCCGTCTGCGTGGCCGGCGTGGGCAGCGTCAGCACGGTCATCGCAGCCGCCGCGACGTTGAACGCCGACGTGCTGGCGGACAGCGTTCCGTTCGTCGCGGTCAGGGAGATGCCGTTCTGCGCGTCGTAGAGGGTGATCGACGCCGTCGCCACTCCGTTGTTGAAGGTGATGTAGCTACGTCCGGCTGGACACGTTCCAATGGGTGGGTACGCAGGCGCTGTGTTGTTGGGGCTCGCCGCCGGCCCGCTGAAGGCGACGCACCGCACTGCGCTGAGCCCGTTTCCGTACGGATCGAAGGCGCCGAGGGTCTCGTTGAATGGCGCGCCGGCCGTCGACGAGCTCGGGTTGGACTCCGTGAGCTGCGATACCGCAGCCATCGCGACCGTGAAGGTGGCCGTGGTCGCGCTCAACGAGCCCTTGGCGGCGGTGAGCGAGGTGGACTGCGCGTCGTAGAGCGTGATCGGCAGCGAGGCCTGTCCGGCCGCGAATGAGACGCTGCTCTGTCCGGACGAGCACGACGCTCCCGGCGCCGGGTACGCGGCGGCCGTGCCGTTTGGGCTGCTCGCCGGCCCGCTGAACGTGATGCACAGCGCGCCCGTGAACCCGTTCCCGTACGCGTCGAGGGCGGTGAGCCCCTGCGTGAACGCGGTGCCCGCAGTTCGAGTTGTGGCCGTGGACAGCCCCAGCGAGCTGACCGGAGCCGTCAGCACCGAGAAGCTCGCGGAGGTTCCCGCCAGCGTGCTCGTCTTGGCCGACAGCGTCGTCGTCTGCGCGTCGACGAGCGTGACCGAGGCGGTGCCGACACCACTGCTGAAGGTGACCGACGACGGGTACGACGGCGCCGTCCCGTTCGGCGAGTTGTTCGGCCCGCTCCACGTCACGCTCTGGCTGCCGGTGACGCTCGTGACCGTGTTCCCGTACTTGTCGATGGCGGTCAGCGTCTCGCTGAACGCGTGGCCGGCGGCCAGGCTGGGTGGTGTCGAGAGGGCGAAGAACGACGCTCCGGGTGTCGCGACGGCAAACGAGGACGTCGCCGCGCTCAGGGTGCCGTCGGAGACGCCGAGCGTCGTCGACTGCACGTCGTACAGCGTGATCGCGACGGTCGCCGCGCCGGCGGAGAACGTCACCGGGTTGGAGGGATACCCCGGTGCGGTGCCGTTCGGCGAGCTGCTCGGTCCGCTCCAGCTGAGCGTCTTCGAGCCGGTGTAGCCGGCCGCATTCCCATACGCGTCCACGGCCTTGATCACCTCGTTGAACGACTTGCCCGCGGTTTGCGCGCCGGGCGCCGACAGCGAGAGGCTCTTCGCCGCGGCGCCGGCGACGTTGACGTTGTTCACGGAGCCGGACATGCTGCTCTGACTGACGTTGATCGCCGTCACCTGAGCGTCGTACAGCGTGATCGAGACGTGGGCGACACCGCTTGTGAACGTCACCGGGTTGGTTGGGAACTTCGGTGCAGTGCCGCCCGGGGAGCTCGACGGACCCGACCAGGTGAGCGTCTTGCCGCCGCTGTACGAGGTCGTCACGTTGCCGTGGGAGTCGACGGCTGAGATCGTCTCGTTGAAAGCGCTCCCCGCCGTCACCGTTCCCGGGTTGCCGAGCACGAAGTGCGCGACAGTCGACGGCAGCGTGCACGTCCAGGGGTACGGCTGGCACGCGGTGGCCTCGCCGCTCTCGGGCTGGTACGGGCAGTGCGAACCGACGCCGCCGGTCAGGTGGTCGTCGGCGTCGGTGTCCCCGTCGCAGCTGCCGGAGCCGAGACCGAAGTCGTGGAAGACGATGGGATCGCTGGCCGTGCCCGCGTATGAGGACGACGAGGACGGATAGACGATCGAGACGTTGTCCGGCTCCACGTTCGTCACCTGGACGCTGATCGTCCCGCCCGAGCTGATGGTCACCGCGCCGGACTGGTCCCTGCACGCGCTGCCGCCGTTGCACGGCGCGTACCCGAGAGGATCGCCGCTGTTGGCGGGAGGGAGCGCGATCTCCGTGATCGTGAACTTGTCGTTGGTCGGGACGCCGGTGACCTGCACGCAGCCGTCGGTCGTGGTCACGCAGTCGCCCCGAGGCGAGGGACATCCGCTCCCGCTGCCCACGCTGTGCAGCGGCGCAGACGGCGTCGTCGCCACGGTATGGAACGAGCCGGAGGTGTTGATGATGTCGTACTGCGACTGTCCCAGCGATTGACGGCACGAGTCCATCGTCTGCAGCCACAGCGTGGCGGTGCTCGCCGCGCGCACCGACAGGACGTTGCCGCCGAGCGAGAAGGCAGCGATCACGCCGATGCACGTGGATGAGAGAACTCGGGCGCGCCTGCTCTGCGCGCCAACGGGCATTCTCGACTTGAACGCCATAGCCGCCGGCAATCCCCCAAGGACCCCCACCACTGACCGGGCGATGCGCCCGGCGCCACCCTGTCGTCCTTCGCTGGAGTGGCCCACAGGATTCTACCGGAAACCGGCGAATGAAGTGTGTGGGGGGTGGGGTGATTTCGACGCTCTTCGCGCGTCGCGAGGTTTCGACGCAAAAGCGTTATCGCGCACGCGAGTACGGGCCTGAATCGCCCCGTCAGGTCAGCGCGGCGTTCTCGTCCAGTGCCTCGAGGAGCTGCTTCACGGTCTTCACGAAGTTGGTCGCCTGAAGGCCGTCGTTAATGCGGTGGTCGAAGGAGAGCCCGAGGTTCATGATCGGACGGATCGCGATAGCGTCGTCGACGACCACCGGTCGCTTGACGATGGCGTCCATCGTCATGATCGCGGCCTGGGGCTGGTTGATGATCGCCTGCGTGAGGACCGCTCCCAGCGCGCCCGTGTTGTTGAGCGTGAAGGTGCCCCCCTGGATCTCGTCGAGCTTCAGCTTGTTGCTGCGAGCGCGCTCGCCCAGGTCGGCCATCGTCACGGCGAGCCCGGTGATGCTGAGCCTGTCGGCGTTGCGCACGACGGGAACGACGAGGTTGTCCGGCAGGGCGACGGCGATGCCCAGGTGAACGTCGCGCTTGACCACGACGCCGTCTTCGCCCCAGCTGGAGTTGAGCGTGGGGTGACGCCGCAGCGCCTCGCACACCGCGCGCGCGACGAACGGAAGAAACGTCAGCTTCACGCCCTCGCGGGCCTCGAACGCACCCCGTTGGCGCTCACGCACCCGCCACACCGCGGACATGTCCACCTCGACCATCAGCCAGGCGTGAGGAGATACGTGTTTGCTACGGACCATGTGCTCGGCGATTGCGCGCCGCACGGAGGTCAGTGGGACGATCGTGTCCTGTCCGGGCGGTGACATCGCCGCCGGTGGCTGCGCAGGTGGTGTTGCCTGCGGCGACGGCTGCGGCGCGATCGGTACGGGTGCGGGTGCAGTGGCGGGAGCCGCGGCGATCGGCGACACCGTTCCCGCGTCGCGCTGCTGCACGTACTCGAGCACGTCCTTCTTCGTGATGCGCCCACCTATGCCGCTGCCTCTCAGCTGCGAGAGATCGACGGAGTGCTCGCGAACCAGCATCCGCACCGCCGGCGTCAGGTGGTAGCCCGCGGCGCCGTTGCCGACCGCGCCGGGGGGCTGCGCCTGCTCTGGAACGGCCGTCGCGGCGACCTGTGGCTGCGCAGCGGGCGCCTGCACCGGCCGCGGTGCCGCGGCCTGCACCTGCTGCTGTGGCGGCGCCGGAGCTGATGCAGCCGCTGCGCCGTCTTGCTGAGAGGCGGCGGCCGTGCCCTCGGTGTCGATGGTGCAGATGGGCTGGCCCACGGGAACGACGTCGCCCTCGTGCGCGATGAGCTCCCCCATCGTACCGTCGGCGGGTGCCGGTATCTCTGCGTTGACCTTGTCGGTGATCACCTCGGCGAGCGACTCGTACTTGGCGACCTTCTCGCCCGGCTGCTTGAGCCAGCGCGCGATCGTGCCCTCCGTGACGCTCTCTCCCAGCTGAGGCATGTTGACCGTGAGTGCCATGACGCCTCAGTACGCCGCGAGCGCGCGCAGCGCGGTCTCCACCTTGTCGGGCGTTACCAGGTAGAAGCTCTCGAGCGGCGGTGCGTAGGGCATCGCCGGGATCTCGGGGCCTCCGATGCGCATCACCGGTGCGTCGAGATGCTCGAAACAGTCCTCGGCGATGATCGCCGCAACCTCGGACGCAACGCTGACGGCGAGGTTCGCCTCCTGCACAATGAGCACCTTGCCGCACTTGCGAGCACTGGCGACGATCGCATCGCGATCCAGCGGTCGCAGCGAGCGGAGGTCGACGACCTCGCACTCGAACCCGTCGTCGGACAGCCGCGCGGCGGCGTCGAGCGTTGTGTGCACCATCATCCCGTAGCTGTAGACGGCGATGTCGGAACCCTCGCGCGCGATCGTGGCGCGGTCCAGCGGAACCGTGTACTCATCGTCCGGCACCTCGCCCTTGATCGCGCGGTACGCGCGCTTGTGCTCGAAGTAGAGCACCGGATCAGGGTCTCGCAGCGCCGAGATGATCATGCCCTTGGCGTCGTACGGCGTGCTGGGAACGACGACGCGAAGACCGGGGACGTGCGCGAACATCGCCTCGATCGACTGCGAGTGATACAGCGCTCCGTGCACGCCGCCGCCGAAGGGCGCCCGCACGACCATCGGCACCCCCCAGTCGCCGTTGCTCCGGTAGCGCATCTTCGCGGCCTCGCTGACGATCTGATCGATCGCCGGAAGGATGAAGTCCTGGAACTGGATCTCGGCGATCGGTCGCATGCCGTTCAGCGCCGCCCCGATGGCGACGCCGACGATGCAGGACTCGGCCAGCGGAGAGTCCAGGCAGCGCCACTCCCCGAACTCCTTCTGCAGGCCCTCGGTGACGCCGAACACGCCGCCCTTGGCGCCGACGTCCTCACCGAGGATCATCACGCGGTCGTCGCGCCGCATCTCCTCGCGGATGCCGTCGCGTATGGCTTCGAGATAGGTCTTAGTGGCCATCAGCTGTCTCCCGGCTCCGCGTACACGTGAAGCATCGCGGTGCTGGCATCCGGCAGCGGCGCCGCCTCGGCCTCGTCGGTGGCGCGATCGAGCTCGAGGACGAGCTCGGCGCGCATCTCCTCGGCATCGGGCGGGCTGAGCACCTTCAGTTCCTCGAGGGTCGTGCTGAAGCGCGCCAGCGGGTCGCGCTCCTTCTCCGCCTCCAGCTCTTCCTTGGGGCGGTACCTCCGCTGATCGTCGTCGGAGCTGTGGGACGTGAGGCGAAGCACCTTCGCCTCGACGAGCGTCGGTCCGTCGCCTGCCCGCGCCCGCGCCGTCGCCTCGCGCGCGGCACGGAAGCAGGCGATCGCGTCGCCGCCGTCGACCACCACTCCGGGAATGCCATACGCCTCGGCGCGATCGGCCACGTCCGGTATGGGCATCTGCTTCTGCCACGGAACGCTGATCGCGAAACCGTTGTTCTCGACGACGAAAAGAACGCCGAGGCGGTGCGTCGCTGCGAAGTTCAACGCCTCGTGAAAGTCACCCTCGCTCGTCGCGCCCTCCCCGATGGACGTGAGCGCCACCGCGTCCTCACCGCGAATCCGCGACGCGAACGCGATGCCGGCCGCATGCAGGAGCTGCGTCGCCACCGGCGAGCCCGTCGAGATGATGTTGAGCCTCCGGCAGCCGTAGTGGGCGGGCATCTGGCGCCCTCCGCTGTTCGGATCGTCGGCCCGGGCGAGGACTGAGAGCAGCTGGTCCTTGGGGGTCATGCCGACCACCAGCGTGAGCGCGAGATCACGGTAGTAGGGCGCCACCCAGTCGTACCCGGGTTTCAGCTGCATGCCGAACGCCACCTGCACCGCCTCGTGGCCGATCCCGGAGATCCAGAAGGGGGCTCGGCCCTGCCGGTTGAGCACCCACATGCGCTCGTCGAGCAGGCGTGAGCGGAGCATGTGGCGGTACATGGAGCGCAGCGTCTCCGCGTCGAGACCCGCCTCGTTTTTCGTGTCGGTTTTGGTGACAGCCAAGGGTGTCGACCCCTCCAGTCGGTGAATGAGATCCGTTGAAACGGTCAGATGTGAATCGCCTCTCCGTGCACCGCGAGAGCCGCCTCGCCGATGGCCTCGCTGAGTGTGGGGTGCGGAGCGATCGTGCGTCCCATCTCGTACGGAGTGGTTTGAAGCAGGAGGCCCAGCGCCGGACCCCAGATGAGCTCGGTGACCTCGTGACCGATTATGTGCACACCCAGGACGTCGTTGGACCTTCTGTCCGCGACGATCTTGCAAAAGCCGGAGGCCTCGCCCCAGATCAGGGCTCGCCCGTTAGCCCGGAACGGGAACACGCCGGTGGCGACGTCGTGGCCAGCCGCCTTCGCCTCGTCCTCGCTCTGTCCCAGTGAGCCGATCTGCGGGGTGCAGTAGGTGGTCCGCGTGACGGTGTTGGGGTCCACCGGCTCGGGGTTGCGCCCGGCGATCGCCTCGACGCAGACCACGCCTTCGTGCTCGGCCTTGTGCGCCAGCTGGAAGCCGCCGGCCACGTCTCCGATCGCGTGGACGTTCGGCTCGCCCGTCCGTCCCAACGGGTCGATGACGATCGTGCCGTTCTTGACCGCAACCTGCGTGCCCTCGAGCCCGATGTCCTCGACATTCGCGGCGCGCCCGACCGCCACGAGCAGCACCTCGGCCTGGAGCCGATGTTCACTGCCGTCGGAGGAGGTCACGGTCATCGCGACGCCGCCTTCGTTCCGCTCCACCGACTCCAGGCCGAGGCGCGCGCCCACCATGCACGTGATCCCCCTGGCTTCGAACTGTTTGCGCAGCTCGGACCCGATGTCGGAGTCCTCGAGCGGGACGAGCGAGGGGAGTGCTTCGATCACGGTGACCTCGGCTCCGTAGCTGCGGTAGAGCGACGCGAACTCGACGCCGACGGCGCCGGCGCCGAGCACGACGACGGACTTCGGAACCGTGTTCCGCTTCACGGCGTCGTCACTCGTCAGCACGTGCGCGCCGTCGGACGGAACGCCGGGCAGCTGTTTGGGTCGAGACCCGGTGGCCATCACGATGTTCGCCGCCTCGATCTCGACGGGATCCCCGTCGGGCGCGGCCACAGCGATCCGCCCCGCGCCGGCCAGCCGGCCGCGGCCTCGAACCACCGTCACCTTGTTCTTCTTGAGCAGGAACTCGACGCCCTTGAAGAGCTGGTTGACGACCTGGTCGCGCCTCTTGCCGGCGACCGCGGCGTCGAAGCCGACCGACGACGCGGTGACGCCGAACCTGTCGGCGTGCTGAAGCTCGTCGAGCAGCGCCGCGCTCTGCAGCAATGCCTTGGTGGGTATGCAGCCGCGGTGCAGGCACGTGCCGCCGACCTTGTCCTCCTCGATCACGGCTGCGCGAAGTCCCAGCTGGGCGGCACGGATGGCTGCGGGATACCCTCCCATTCCTCCGCCCAGGATCGCCACGTCGAATCGCTCGGGCACTGCCGCTGCATTGTAGGCGGCGCCTCGCCGGGGACCCTGGGAAGCCGGGACCGGACTCCTGAGGCCGTCGCGAGGAGGGCGCGCGAAGGCTACGAGCCGCCGAGCAGGCTCAGCGCCGCCTGCAGCTGCGCATCGCCGCCGGGGGGCGGCGAGATCGCGTCGAGGCCGAATCGCGACTCGGGCGACGCCAGGCCCACGGTCTCTGCCGGCGTGATGCCGGCACCGTCGATGCTCTCCCCCCGCGGCCCGTACCAGCGCTCCACGGTGAGGTGGAGGTCGGCTCCGTCCGGCAGGGGGTAATCGAGTTGCACAGATCCCTTGCCGAACGTCTTCTGGCCCACCACTGTGGCGCGGTGATAGTCGGCGAGGGCGGCGGTGACGATCTCCGCGGCGCTCGCGGTTCCGCCGTCCACCAGCACCACGATCGGCAGCGCTGACGCGACGCCGCCCGATTGGATCTGGTCGTGGGTCACAGTTTCAGCCGACGACGGCGCCCCGTTCGGCGACAGCCGGCCGCGCCTCACGACGACGTCGCGCTCTGCGGCTCCGGGCCGGAGAAACTGGCTGGCCAGCGTCTGCGCCTCGGTGACGAACCCACCACCGTTTCCGCGTAGGTCCAGGACGACCGACCTGGCGCCGGCGGCGATCGCCGTCTTCAGCATCTGTCGAGCGGAGTCTCCCGTGCCGTCGTCGAAGCCCGTCACCTGCAGATAGAGCACGTTCCCGAAGCGGCGCGAAAACACCGAGGGTATGTGGAGGTTCTCGCGGCGCACCGTGAGCGGGATGGCTCGCCCGCCTCTGAGCACGGTGATCCTCACCGTCGTGCCGGCCGGTCCGCGGATCAACTGCGACGCCCTGGTCAGCTCGGCGCTCGCGTCGGCGCCCTTCACGTCGAACCGCGCGGAGCCCACCGCGGCGAGCACGTCTCCCGGTCTAATCCCCGCCCGAGCAGCCGGCTGGTTCACGAGGACGTCTTCGATGACGACCTCGGTTGGGGTTGCTCCGCTGTCGCACACCGCGCCGGCTGCGCAGCGGGCCTCGATGGCGATGCCGATGCTCCCGCCCCGCTCACCGCTGAGCGTCGCGCGCAGCTGCGCGTATTCCGCGCTGGTCAGGAACGACGTGAAGCGGTCGTGGAACTGCTGGTCGAGGGCTGTGATCATCCCCTGCTCGGACCCCTCGGTGCCGAGCTTCCCGCTGACGTCGCGGTACACGTAGTTCGTCCGAATGAAGTTCCACTCGGTGTCCACCGCGTTGTCGTCGAAGGAGTCGCCGACTGCGATGCGTGGAAAGACGAAGCTGACGATCGACCCCACGGCCGACGTCCTCAGGTTGATCGCCCCTAGCGCGACCAGGTAGCAGAGCGCTGCGACGGCAAGCCACCTGGTGGTGCGCGAGCGCTGGAACCGCTGCCACCGAGAGCCCTCGGGCGGGGCGCTCACGACAGGTAGTTGAGCGGATTCACCCACGTGTTGTTGTGACTGACGCCGAAATGCAGATGGCAGCCGCTCGAGTTTCCCGTCGAGCCCTCATAGCCGATCGTCTGCCCGCGCGTAACCCGCTGGCCGCCGTCGCCGATGGCAAACCCCGACATGTGTCCGTACAGTGTCTCCCATCCATTGCCGTGCACGATGATCACATAGTTGCCGTAGCCGTTCGGATACCAGGGCTCAACGTACGCGATGCCCGAGTCCGCGGCGACGATTGTGTGGCCGCAGGGCCCGGCGATGTCGATGCCGCTGTGGTAGTACGGCTCCGACGATGGGCAGCTCACGCCGTAGTACGAGGCAGGCGGTTCGCGATCGTATGAAGTGCAGCCGAAACCCTGGCTGATCGGCCCCTCGTCAGGCCACATGAACCGGCCGCTGCCGCCGCCGGCGGCAAGGGCCGCCTGCTCCTCGCTCTGTAACTGGGCGATCTGCGCGTTGAGAGCATTGTTCGCCGCGATGACCTGAGCGATCAGCGCCTGGTCCTGAGCCTGCAACTGGTTGAGGTAGTCGACCGCGGCCTGCCTCGCCTGCATCTCGTTGCCGAGTGCCTGCTGCGCGTCGTTGAGGGTGGCCAGCGCCAGCTGCTTCTGCTGCTGGTCCGCCGAGATCGTCGACACCTCCGCCTGGACCGCGTCCTCTTCCTGATGGATCTGGGTCACCGTGCTGTCCTCGATCTGCCCGATGCGGTGATCGTCGATGACCTGCCGCCAGAAGGAGTTGAAGTCCCCCGACGTAACCAGGTTGGCGAGCGGCGTCGCCTGGTTCTCGGTCTCGTAGATGATCACCACCTCAACCGCAAGCCGATTCTTCTGCGTGGCGAGCATCACGCGGGTGGCGGCCAGATTGGCCTGCGTGGCGACGAGATGGGCGTTGACAGCAGCGAGCTGCGCCGTCGTCGAGTCGATCTGGGCCTGTGTCGTCACCATCTGACTCTGGAGATTCGCGATCACCGTCTTCAGCGCGGCCTCCTTGTCCTTTGCCGCGGCGATCTGCGCCTGCCACGACGCGACCAGGCTGTCGTTCTGCGCCTCGGTGCGCTGATCCTTGGCGATGTTGTCCGTGTACTGGTCAGCGCGCGTCGGCTGCACCCCCGTGACGAGCAGCCCCGCGAGCGCACCGAAGATGAACAGATGAGCGGGACGCACGCGCCGGGGCGCGAGGCGTGCAGCGGTCGATGATCGATGTCGCATCATGTCGGTACTCGTATCGGGAGGGCGAGGCTACACCGGAATCGCGCCCAGCGCACGCCCTAGACGTTGAGGAAGCGGCGTACTCCAAGGAAGCTGCCGAAGGCGCCCACTGCCACACCGCCAACCGCGAGGATGACGAGAAGCGCAAACGTGTACGGGCCGTCGAACGGCACGCCGAAGATGCTGCTGTGCGTGTAGTGCACGAACAGGTTGTACCCCCCGGCGACGATCGCCCCTGAGAACACCGCCGCGAGGACGCCGCCGAGGATCCCCTCGAGGATGAACGGCCAGCGCACGAACCAGTCCGTGGCACCCACGAGCTTCATGATCTCGATCTCGGTACGCCGCGCATACACCGCGGTTCGAATCGTGTTCATGATGATGACAACGCTCACCACGAAGAGAATCGCAGCGATGACAGCCCCCACAATCTCGATGATGTCGATCAACGTGTGCAGCTTGTTGATGACGTCCGGATTGTAATCCGTCGCCGTGGACTTGTCCACGATGGGCGAGTTCCTGGCCATGGAGTCCAGCGCCCCCAGGTCGGTAAGCCGGCGCACCGTGAGGTTGAGCGACGCGGGCAGCGGATTGCTCCCCAGGGTCTGCAGCGCCTGAGAGATCTGTGGATCCTGCGACGCCTCCTTCTCGGCCTGGTCCTTGTCCTCGAAGGACACCGCGAGCACTCGGGAGTCGTGCTGGAGTCGCGTCGAGAAGTCGGTGATCGCGGAGAGCGACGCGTTGTCGCTGAGGTAGATCTTGATCTTGCTGGCGTTGGCCTGCTGATGCTCGAGCACCGTGTTGACGGAGTGCGTCACGAGCAGCGCTCCGCCCACCAGGAACAGGATGAGGCCCATCGTGAACACGCCCGCCAGCGACACTCCCAGGTTGCGCTTGAAGTTCTGCCCGGCGCTCACCGTGGCGAACCACAGGGACGCGATCACCCTCCTCACAGCGTAGCCTCACCCTGGCGCAGGTACCGCCCCTGCGCCTCGTCGCGCACGACGCGCCCATCCTCGATCGCGATGACGCGACGCCGAACCAGGTCCACCACCTCTCGGTTGTGCGTGGCCATGAGCACGGTGGTACCGCGATGGTTGATCTGCAGGAGCAGCTGCACGATGCCCCACGATGTGTCGGGGTCGAGGTTCCCCGTGGGCTCGTCCGCGAGAAAGATGCGGGGCCTGTGGATCAGCGCGCGCGCGATCGCAACGCGCTGTTGCTCACCACCACTGAGCTCGTCCGGATACTTCTCCAGCTTGTCCTCGAGCCCGACGATCCACAGCGTCTCTTCGATCTTCTCGCGCAGGTGTCGCTGACCGGGTTTGGTGACCTGCAGCGCGAAGGCGACGTTCTGCGCGACCGTGCGGTTGGTGAGCAGCTTGTAGTCCTGGAAAACGATGCCGAACTTGCGGCGCAGCTTGGGAAGCCGCCGGCGCGACATTCGCGACACCTCCTGCCCGTCGACGAAGATGCGACCGGTCGTCGCGGCCTCCTCGCGGATCAGGAGACGGACGAGCGTCGACTTGCCCGCCCCGCTCGCACCGACGAGAAAGCAGAAGTCGCCCTCATGGATCGCGAGGTCCACCTCGCGGAGCGCGGTCGTTCCGTTCGGGTAGACCTTGTTCACACCGTGGAACGAGATCACTGGGCGCAGCGACGTCACCGGGGAAGCGACCTGCGGCCGTTCTGCGATGGCAACGCTCATAGCGCGTGGCACCTCGTGCGGCCCCTTTGGGGCGTCCTGAACGTCGAAAACTTCGCTGTGAAATTCCCGGCCTTCTCGGTTCGCCCGCGCCACCCGCCAGGATAGGCGACCGGGTGTCCCAGGACGGCTCGAGAGCACGAATTCCATTTCGCCGGCCGGTGCTGAGACGCGCCGAAGTATACCGCCGCCTCCTCAGAGGCTCCGAAGATCGTCACAGAAGGGTCACCTCCGGACACGGTTGGCACCTTTCGGCACGGCCTTCGGCGCGGCTCGACGAACATCGGTTCGCACTGCGCCGGCGGCATCAGACCGGCGCCGCTTCCCGTGCCGCCCAGTGAAGGTAGCCCTCGATGAAGGGGTCGATGGCTCCGTCCAGCACAGCCTGTGCGTTGCCCACCTCGACCCCCGTGCGGTGGTCCTTGACGAGCGTGTACGGGTGCAGCACGTACGAGCGAATCTGGCTTCCCCACTCCGCGGAGATGGCCTCGCCCTTCAGCTCGGCGATGTGCTCGGCGTGCACCGCCTGCTGCAGCGCAACCAGCCGCGATCGCAGCACCCGCCACGCGACGTCGCGGTTCTGCTGCTGCGAGCGCTCGTTCTGACAGGTCACGACGATTCCCGTCGGCATGTGCGTCAGGCGGACCGCCGACGACGTCTTGTTGACGTGCTGCCCCCCCGCGCCGCTGGAGCGGTAGACGTCGACGCGGACGTCGTCGGGATTGATCTCGACATCGAGGGAGTCGTCCTCGATCTCCGGCGTCACCTCGACGAGAACGAACGACGTGTGCCGGCGGTGCGCTGAATCGAACGGGCTCAACCGCACGAGCCGGTGCACACCGTGTTCTCCCTTGAGCAGACCGTACGCGCGGGGGCCGGCGATGCGCACCGTCGCAGACTTGATGCCCGCCTCCTCCCCCACCGACTCCTCGATGAAGTCGACCTTGAAGCGATGTTCCTCGGCCCACCGCAGGTACATGCGAAGGAGCATCTCGGCCCAGTCCTGTGAGTCCGTGCCGCCTGCGCCCGCGTGGATACCGACGATCGCCGCGTGATCGGTGTAGGGATCGCTGAAGAGCAGGTCGACCTCACGTTTGCCCAGCTCCTTTTCCAGCGCGTCCAGCTCGCCGCCGAGCTCGCTCGACACCGACGCGTCCGGCTCGACCTCGACGAGCGCTGCGAGGTCGCCTGCGTCACGGCCTCGCCGAGAGAGCTCGGACCAGCCGTCCAGCTCCTCGCGCACGCGTGCCGCCTCCTGTGTGAGGCTCGCGGCTCGGCGCGAGTCGTCCCACAGCGAGGGGTCGGCGATGAGACGCTCGAGCTCTTCTAGGCGCGCGCGCTTGCCGCCGAGGTCAAAGATGCTCCTGGAGTTCAGTGATCCGGCGGACGACGTCGGTGGCGCGTGTCGAGAGCTCGCTCATGAATACGAGTCTATGTCACCGCCGTGCCGGCGTTTCCGTCGCCTGCCGATGACCACGGCGGCCACGATCCCTACGCCCGTCAGCGGGACCAACGCCGACAGCGGACCCTCCGGCGTCGCCACCGCGGCGCCACACGCCGCCGGAGCGGCGAGCACCGAGCCGCCGGTCTGGTCAGCTTCATAGACCTGCGGGCTCTGCCCGCCCAGCTCGCCGGGGTTGCCGCCGAATGCCACGTGCGCATTGCCACCGCAGTCGACCACCACGCTGATGTAGTCGAGCAGCGAACGGTCGGACGAGCCGCACACGATCCCGTTCGTGCAGATCTCGCCGAAGTGCGTGAAGTCCGGCGTGACCGGGACCCGCGTGAAGGCCGGAGATGGATCGAGCCCGTCGAGCGTCTGCGCCATCGACACCCGCCAGGCCGGCGGATTGGGGGACTTGTCGTCGGGCAGGCCCTCGCCGTTGGGGCACGGTCCCTGTGAGGCCACGGATCCGCAGACACCGTTGGGCTCGCCCGTGGCGGTGGTTCCATAGAACACGATGTCCAGGTTGCCGGGCGCTGTCGCGTAGAGGTCGGAGAGCACGTGCGTGCCCATGCCATCGGGCTCGTGGTCGACGGTTACCGGCGCGCTCCACGTGTGGCCGTGGTCGGTGGATCTCAGCAGGTAGACGTGGTACGGGTTGGTGGCCACGTTGTTGTCGTCGTACGTGCCGTCCATGAGCGCGTAGTAGTTCCCGGCGTCGTCGATGACGAAGCTGGTCCAGAAGTTGGAGAGCGTGGGGCTCTTGCCCGACACGTCCGCCACGAACATCGTGTAGGTGCTCCAGGTCAGGCCGCCGTTGGTCGACTTCGACATGTAGTAGTCATGCACGGGACCGTACGGGGGCGACTTGGGCAGGTCGCTCGGCGTGGAGCAGGAGAAGACGATGTTCAGCGAGCCGTCCGTGGGGTCGACGCGGAGCCCCTTGCCGATGTCGGTGTTGGTGGTGCAGTTCGTCGTCGCCATCGGATCGTTGGCTCCGAAGGTGTCGACGCAGGCGCCGAACGTGGCGCCCCGGTCGCTCGACGGACACACGAGGATGGTCTCGCTCGCGAAGTCGTGATAAGCGACGTACACGTTCGACGACCCGGATGCGGTGATCCAGGGCCGGTCGGCCTCTGGCGTCGACGGGCTGCCCAGGTTGAACGTCTGTCCGTGGTCGGTCGACGACTGCACCCAGGTGTGGGTGACGTTCAGGTCGGCCACGTACACGGTGCCGTCGCCGGCCACCGACACGTCTGCGTCGCTCCCCCTCGACGGCCCGTTGACGTCGAACGCAACGGGCTGTGACCACGTCTGGCCGTCGTCGGGAGAGTGCCAGATGTTCGCGCCCGGGCTGATCGACGTGACGTAGATGTCCTTGCCGCGCGAAGCGGCCGAGAAGTCGGCAGCGATCGACGGCTCCGCACCGCCGGAGCCGGGGAGGACCGTGACCCGGCCGAACTGCGGTGAGCTGTCTGCACCGACCGAGGGGTGGACCGCAATCGTGCATGCGCCGGCGACCGCAGCCGCGAGCAGGACCCGGCGTGTCATGGGCACCTCCCCAATCCTGACGATGACAACTGAGAGTCTAGACCCGTGCCGGCTCAGCTCGCTTGTGGGCAGGCGACGTCGCGCAGCGGCGAGAATGGACATCGTGCGTCCTCTGCCAATTCCCGACGGCCAGCCCGACGCGTTGCCGGCGTCCACGATCTCATTCGACTACGACGACCTGTCGCTGGTGCCGCGAGAGGTGTCGACCCTTGCGCACCGCTCCGACGCGAAGCCGGCGGTCGAGTTGGGCGGGGTGAACCTCGACGTGCCCCTGATCGGCTCCCCGATGCCCGACGTCTGCGGTCTCGAGATGTGCGACGCGCTGGCGCAGAGCGGAGCCATGGGCATCCTGCACCGCTTCCAGTCCATCGACGAGCAGGCGGACGATCTCCGCTCGGCACGAGAGCGGACGCCCGCCGTCGGAGCCGCCATCGGCATCACGGGAGATTACCGGGACCGGTTCCTGCGGCTCCTCGACGCGGGGTGCGAGATCGTGTGCATCGACACCGCCAACGGAGCTCACGTGCAGATGGCGGAGGCGGTTTCGTGGGTGCGCGCGCAGTCGTCCTCCGTGTTTCTGATCGCCGGCAACGTGGCATCGGCGGAGGCGTTCTCGTGGCTCGAGGATCACGGCGCCGACGCCATTCGTGTGGGCATCGCCGGCGGCAGTGTGTGCGAGACGCGGACGGAGACGGGAGTCTTCGTCCCCACACCGTACGCCGTCGCGGAGGCGGTGAGGGTGCGCCGGCGCACCCTCATCATCGGCGACAGCGGTGTCCGCACGCCGTCCGACATGTGCAAGCTCCTCGCCATCGGCGCGGACTGCGTCATGGTCGGTTCAGCGCTCGCCGGAACCCGCGAGGCACCCGGGCGAGTGATCGTCGTCGACGGCAAGAAGTTCAAGATCATGCGCGGCGCGGCGTCCTTCTCCGTGCAGCAGCAGGTGGGCATCGACGATCCCGAACACGTCGAGGGCTCCGAGACGATGGTGCCCTACAAGGGTCGCGCCGCAGGTGTCGTCGAACGGTACCTCGCCGGGTTGCGCAGCTCCATGTCCTACATGGACGCTCGCACACTGGACGAGTACCGGCGCAACGTCAGCTTCGTTCGGCTGCGCTGACACCTGGTCGCGCGTGACCTGCGGGCGCTGCTGACGTGTCCGCGCTCCTCGCGCTCGCCTCGGCGCTCGCGTACGGCGCCTCGGACTTTCTCGCGGGCCTCATGTCGCGCCGGGCATCGGTCTTCGTCGTGATGCTCGTGGGGCAGTCGACTGCCGCCGCAGTCACCTGGCTCGCGCTGCCGTTGGCCGGCGGCGCGGTGAACGGGCGGGCGCTCGCGTGGGGGCTCGCGGCCGGCGGAGGTGCGTTCGCCGGCACCCTCTTCTTGTATCGCGGGCTGGCGATCGGGCGGATGAGCGTCGTCGCTCCGCTGAGCGCCGTGCTCACCGCGGCCGGTGCGGCGGTCGTTGGCGTCGTCCTCGGCGATCGGCTCACTGCGATCGACGTCGTGGGCATCGTGACCGCGTGCGCAGCAATTGCGCTGGTGACCGCGAGCGACAGTGATCGAGCTGCGCCAATGCGCCGCTCACGCCGTGCGATCGCGTACGCGCTCGCGGCTGGTGTTGGCTTCGCACTCCTCTTCGTCGCGCTGAACCGCGCGGGGAGCGGCTCCGGCCTCTGGCCGGTCGCCATTGCTCAGTCCGCCGGCGAAGCGCTCATATTCGTGACCGTCATCGCGCTCGGGGTGAGCGGCCACCTCCGGCTCGGGGAAGTGAAGCGCATCTGGGCAGGCGCGGTGCCGGCCGGCGCCCTGGGGGCTGCCGCCACGATCCTGTTCCTGGCCGCAACGCGGCTCGGGCTCCTGTCCGTGTCGACCGTGCTGGCATCGCTGTACCCGGCGGCGACGGTGGCCCTGGCGATCGTGGTGCTTCGAGAGCGCTTGCGCCCGCTGCAGGGCGCCGGATTGGTGCTCGCTGCCGCGTCAGTCGCGCTGCTCGCGAGCCGCGGGTGACATCGATGCGCAGCCTCGACGTGGCGGGGTTGCGATCACTGCCATCACGAGCGCGCCCGCAGACTCTCGCTGCTTTCGTCGTTCCGGTCGCCGTGTTGCTCGCGACGGTTCCCTTCAGCTTTCACGTAGCGGGTTCGCAGCAGGATGAGGGCGCCTTTCTCCTGTATGGAGATCGTGTTCTGCACGGTGCGGTGGGCTATCGCGATTTCCTCACGTTCTACGGTCCCGGCAACCCGTGGCTCATGGCCGCCGCGTTCCGCGTCGCCGGATCCAGCATCTGGGCCGAGCGCGGCGTCGGTCTGCTGTACCAGCTCGCCGTGCCATTGCTGATCGCCGGTATTGGTCTGCGTTGGAGTCCGCGAGTGGCAGCCACCGCCGGGGCGCTCAGCACGGCCGCCGTTCTGTCGCTCGGCCCGTCCCCAATCCCATTTCTCGCCGCCATCGCGTTGATTCTCGCGTCGATCCTGCTGATGGCCGGTCGCGGCCCCGAGCGTCCCGGACGCTCGAGGTACGTCTGCGCTGGAGCGGTCGCCGCGCTGAGCATCACGTTCCGGATCGACATCGCTCCTGCTGTCGTCATATCGGCGGTGCCCCTCCTGCTTGGGGCCGGACGCCGCGCCGCCTGGTTTGCCCTGGGTGCAGGGGTGGGTCTGCTGCCGCTCATCGTGGACACCGAGATCGCGTCGCCGGGACTCGTTTTTCAAAATGTCTGGATCGACGCTGTCCTGCGCCAGGCCGCTGGTCGGAGACTGCCAATTCCGCCGCCGATGAAATCTGCGGAGTTCGCGCTGGCCGGAACGCTGCTCGCGGTAGCCGCCGATATCGTGGCCGCGGGCGCGTCGTTGCCACGTATCCGTCGGGATGATCATTCTCGGCTGCTGGTGGCGCTGACCGCATTGGCGGTTGGCCTTCTCCCCGAGATGCTGCAGCGCGACGATCTCCCGCACATCCTTATGGCCGCGTCGGTGGCAGGCGGCATCCTTCCAATGGCACTGGCATCGCTGTCTGCGCGCCGGAGGATGAGGCTGCCGCGACCGCACACGACGACCTACGCCGCGGCCGCGCTCATCGCCCTCGCGGGTGTTGGTTTCGCGGCCCTCACGCTGTGGCCCAATCGTGGCGACTCGGTCGCGAACCGGGGCCGCGAGTTCCTCACCAGCCGCACCGATGCGGCGCAGGCCCAGAGTGCACTCGACGCTGTCGACCGCCTGGCCAGGCCCGGTCAACGCATCTTCGTCGGAACGTCGGACATGCGACGTACAAACTACACGGACACGTATCTCTACTATCTGCTGCCGCAGCTTGTGCCCGCCACCTACTACCTCGAGTTCGAACCGCTCGTCGTCAATCGAGCGGACAGTGGACTTGCGAATCAGATCGCCTCAGCCGACGTCCTCATTCTCACCACCGAGTGGGAAAACTGGCCGGAGCACAATGCGTCGCAGCTGTACGGCTCATCCGAGCCGAACCGGACCGTCCGGCGGCTCTTCTGTCTCAGGGTGACAGTCGGACACTATCGGCTCTACGCGAGGTGCTGACGCCGATTTCGTCGCCGTCCGTTGGTGCAGGCCAAGGGTGGGTGACGATGCCCGAACCCCTTGCTCGCTACCTGCCGTGGCAGTACTTGAACTTCTTCCCCGATCCGCACGGGCAGGGCTGATTGCGCCCCACCTTGGGCTGCCCGTTCCCGCCGGGCATCCCTGCACCACCGGGCACGTCGGCGCGGCGCGTGCCCGCCGATGAAGATTCCACGACGTTGCGCACGGCCGGCCTGGACGGCATCGGCACCGTCGCTGCGCGTCCCGTCGCCGCGCGCGCCAGCGCTCCGCTCGCCGCGGCTGCTGCCGGTCGCGCCGCGGGCGGCTCATCGCTCGCCGTCGGCGCGCCCGCGCGATCCGGCCGCGGCGACGCAGGCGCGGTCGTGGCCGCCGCGGCGTCCGCAGGCGCCTGCTCCTCGGGCTCCGTGCGCCGGATCTGCACGCTCAGCAGCAGACGCACGATCTCGCGCTGGATGTCGCCGGTGAGGTCCTGGAAGGATTCGAAGGCGGCCTGCTTGTACTCGACCAGCGGGTCCTTCTGGCCGTACGCCTGAAGGCCAATCCCCTCGCGCAGGTGGTCCATCTGCGTGAGATAAGCGGTCCACTTGCCGTCGATGACCTGCAGCACGATCGTCTGCTCGACGTGGCGCATGATCTCCGCCCCGTACTGAGCCTCCTTCTCCTCGTACAGCGAGATCATCTCGCCGGTCAGCGTCTCCACCACGTCGTCGACGGAGTTGCCGAGGCTTTCGACGTTGACCTGGCTCAACTCGGGCAGCGCCGGCGCGTACTGCCGCATGCGCTCCCAGAGCGCGTCGAGGTCCCAGACGTCGCGGTGCCGGCCCTGGCAGTACGTCGGCACCTCTTCCGCGACGATGCGCTCGATCATTGACACGAAGTTCGCGCGCGTGTCGGTGCCTTCCAGGATCTTGCGCCGCTCGCCGTAGATGATCTCGCGCTGGCGGTTCATGACGTCGTCGTACTCGACGACGTGGCGCCGCGCATCGAAGTTGTATCCCTCGACCCGAGACTGCGCCCCCTCGATCGACCGCGAGACCATGCGCGATTCGAGTGGCACGCCGTCCTCGACGCCGAGACGGTCCATGATGCCCTGCATCCTCTCGCCGCCGAAGATGCGCATCAGGTCGTCCTCGAAGGACAGGTAGAAGCGCGACTCGCCGGGATCGCCCTGGCGGCCAGACCGCCCCCGAAGCTGGTTGTCGATGCGCCGCGACTCGTGCCGCTCGGTCCCGATGATGTACAGCCCGCCGACATCGGTGACGCCCTCGCCGAGCACGATGTCGGTTCCGCGGCCGGCCATGTTGGTGGCAATCGTCACAGCTCCCGGCTCTCCGGCGCCGGCGACGATGGACGCCTCACGTTCGTGCAGCTTCGCGTTCAGCACGTTGTGCTGCACTCCCTTCTTCTCGAGCAGGCGAGCCAACCGCTCGCTCTTCTCGATGCTCGTGGTGCCCACGAGGATCGGCTGGCGCTTGGCATTGCGTTCCGCGATGTCCTCCACCACGGCGTCGAACTTCGAGTCCTCGGTCTTGAAGATGAGGTCGGGCTCGTCCTTTCGCACCATCGGACGGTGGGTCGGGATGGGCACCACGTCCAGCTTGTAGATCTTGTGGAACTCCTCCGACTCGGTGAGCGCGGTGCCCGTCATCCCGGCCAGCTTGTCGTAGATACGAAAGAAGTTCTGGAAGGTGATCGTCGCCAGCGTGATGTTCTCCTGCTGTACGCGCACGCCTTCCTTGGCCTCGATCGCCTGGTGCAGACCGTCCGACCAGCGCCGTCCCGGCATCGTGCGACCGGTGAACTCGTCGACGATCACGACCTCATTGGCCGCGTTGACGATGTAGTCGCGATCGCGGAGGAACAGCGCGTGCGCGCGCAGCGCCTGGTTGACCTGGTGCGCCTCGACGGCGTGCTCGAGGTCGTAGATGTTCGGAATGCCGGTCCACTGCTCGAGCTTCACCGCGCCCTCGTCGGTGATCGTCGCCGACTTGGTCTTCTCGTCGATCGTGAAGTCCTCCTCGGCGTCGAGGCGCTTGATGAGTTGCGCGTACGTGTAGTACTTCTCGGTCGCTTCGTTGCCCTGGCCGCTGATGATCAGCGGAGTGCGCGCCTCGTCGATGAGGATCGAATCGACCTCGTCCACGATCGCGAAGTGCAGCCGCCGTTGCACGCACCTGTCCAGGCTGGGCGCCATGTTGTCGCGCAGGTAGTCGAAGCCCAGCTCGTTGTTGGTGGCGTACGTGATGTCGGCCGCATACGCCTCTCGCCGCGTGCACGGACGCAGGTGCTGCAAGCGCGTGTCGGGATGCGTCTCGTCCAGGTAGTCGGGGTCGTAGACGAACGACCCGGTGTCCGGGTTGCCGTCGGTGCCCGGCACGATCACCCCCACCGACATGCCGAGCGCGTGGTACAGCGGCGCGTTCCACCCCGCATCGCGGCGCGCGAGGTAATCGTTGACCGTCACCAGATGGCTGCCGCGTCCCTCGAGCGCGTTGAGGTAGAGCGCAAGCGTCGCGACCAGCGTCTTGCCCTCGCCGGTCTTCATCTCGGCGATCTTTCCGTGGTGCAGCACTATGCCGCCGATGAGCTGCACGTCGAAGTGGCGCATCCCCAGCGTGCGCTTGGCCACCTCGCGGACCACCGCGAACGCCTCGGGCAGGAGCCCGTCCAGCGCCTCCTGGCGCTCGCGCTCCCGTGCCTCCTCCTCCCGCCTGGCCAGCTCGGCCTCCTCGTCGTCCTCCGCGAGGCCGCGGCCCGACTGCCCGTGGCTGAGGTCGGGACCGGACACCTCGAGGCGCGCGCGGAACTCGGCGGTCTTCTCTCGGAGCTGTGCATCGCTGAGCTTCGAGATCTCCTCCTCGAGGTCGTTGATCTCGTCGACGATCTCCGTGTGGCGCTTGAGCTCGCGCTTGATCGGGTCGCCGGTGACGACGTTGAGCAGCTTGGTACCGAGGGGCATGACTACCTCAATTATCCGTGCGAAGCGGCGTCGGGATCAGCGAGGGCCGGCGCCCGAAGCGGGGCCCACCCCGTCGGCTCCCACCTTGCCCTTGTGCGTGGTCACGCGCTCCTTGCGCCTCAGCACCTGCCGGTCGCTGCGATCGGTCACCCGGTCAACGACCTCCCGGAGCGTGGCTCCCTCCACCCGCGAGGTGAGGCGCACGTGGTGCAGGTGGACCACCAGCTCGGCGGACGCCGCGGGCAGCCGCCGCGGTTCGTGGTCCAGGGTGAGGGTCGCCTCGAGGACGTTGCCGTGGCGCTCGAGGCGGCGGAGCTTCTGTTCGCCGTAGGCGCGCAGATCTTCGGGGACCGGGTGGCGGGCGACGATCGTCACCCGCATGGGTGCAGCCTCGACCGGGCGACGGGTCGCTGGGCCGCTGCCATTCGATTTGATCATACGTCCGGATCGGCGCTCAGGGGACCGCGGCGATCGTCACGACGCTCGGGATCGACGCCCCGGCGGCGGCGAGGGCGGCGGAGGCCGCGGACAGCGTCGCCCCGGTGGTGACCACGTCATCGACGAGCCACAGACGGGCTCCGCCGAGCCCGGCTCCGCGCCAGGCGAACGCCCCCTCGACGTTCCGCCAGCGTGCCTCCTCGTTCCGCTCCGATTGCGCGCGGGTGTCGCGCACTCGAACCAGCCCTAGGACGACCGGCAGCGACGTCTCGCGTTCGAGAGCCCGGGCGAACACCTCGGACTGGTTGTAGCCACGCTGCCGGGCACGGCGCGGGCCGAGAGTCACGGGCACGAGCGCGTCGCCGGCGAGACCCTGACGGTCGACGACCCGAGCGGCAGCGGCGCGGGCCAGCTCATCGAGCGCCGGGCGGCAGCCGCGGTACTTGGCGGCGTGCACGATCGCGCGGAGTGGATCGCGATACTCGTAAGCGGCGATCCAGATCGCGCCGAGCCCCTCCCGCTTGATGCGGGGCGAGGGAAGGAGCTCGAGACGGGCCAGGCAGCCCGCGCAGATCGGATCCTCGGCCACGGTCTCGCATCCGGCGCAGCGGCGCGGCGCGAAAGCGCCGGCCAGGAGGTCGACTGCTGCGCGGAGGCCCACCAACAGATCGTCCGCAGAGGCCCCTCCAGCCACGCGGACAAAGACGGGCTCAGGTGAGCTGCAGCCGGCTCCCTGCATCAACGCCCGCGCGCGCAAGGGTCCCCGCCGGAAGCTCGATCGCCGCCTTCGCTCCCCAGACGACCCGGCTGATCCGCCACGGCTTGATGCCGTGATACGCGCGGAGCACGCGGTCCTCCCGGTCGAGGAAGGCCACGTCCAGCGGGAAGCGCATGAAGAACATGTGGATCGAGCTGCAGGGCCTGATGCAGAGACCCGACCCCGGCGGCAGCTCTTCCCGCCCCATGAGCCCCACGAACCTCGACCACATCGACTCTGCGACCTCCACCGTGGCGATCTCGCTGCCGCCCTCGGTCGTGAGCCGCAGCGTCTTGGCGCTCACTCCGAGACCGTCACCGGCAGCGTGGCGCGCACCTCCGTGCCCGCGCCGGTGACGCTCCGCACGTCGAACTGGCCGTCGCAGATCTCTGCGCGCGTGCGCATCGCGATGAGGCCGAGGCCGCGGCTGCGCCCCAGGCGCGCCTCGGTGGCCACGACGTCGAAGCCTTCGCCGTCGTCCTTCACGAGCAGCGCGAGCCGGTCGCCGCGGAAACCCAGCACCACGTCGATGTGCGACGGGTGTCCATGACGCAGCGCGTTGCCGATCGCCTCCTCGGCGATGCGATAGACGGCGAGCTCGACCGTGAACGGGAGCCGCCGCTCCGCCCCCACCACGCGCAGGTAGCCGCGCACCGAACCCAGTTCGGTCAGGATCTCGCCGATCGCCTCCACCGGACTCTTCTCGTCGTGGAGTGGGCGCCAGCCGCGGATGAGCCGCTCGACGTCCTCACGCGCCCGGTGGGTTGCGTCGCGGCACCGCCCCACCTTTTCTCTGGCCGCATCCTCCTGCTCCGGTGCCTCGCGCACGGCCACCTCCACGTCCAGCACGGCCTCCGAGAGGCGCTGCAGCGGGCCCTCGAGCAGGGCCTGCCGGACGGCGTCGTGCTGGTGACCGACGAGCTGGAACACCCGCCGGGTGGCCTGGGAGAAGCGGCTCGCCCGGCCGTCGATCTCGATCTCGGAACCATTCATGACCTGGTCGAGGTGCTGCACGACCTCCCGCAACGCCTGAGCCTGATGGATGAGCGATGAACGGAGGCGGTCCAGGCCCAGCAGTCGCTCCTCCGCCCGGCCCAGCTCCGCGGCGAAGTCCAGGCCTTCGCGGAGGCAGCGGCGCACTGCCGTCATCGATTGCCGGTGAATGGATAGCAGCAGCTCGCGGCGCGCCTCCTCGTTGCGTCGGAGCTGCTCGCGCAACCGCGAGCGCGTCTCCACACAGGCATGGCGTTCGGCCTCGACGTTCTGCAGCACCTGCGCCAGGTCGCCCAAGCGATTGTCGAGGTGGAAGCGAATGCTCACCAGTGGCGATTCCGCCACCCGGATCTCCAGTGAGCGTGCCGGGGGGCTGGCGAGAACGACGGACGGCTCTCTGTTCACGCGCTCCTCAGTTGATCCGGGTCCGTCGACTCTACGACGCGCGCGCGGACGCGTTGCGCTGCCGCCGCTCGTTGCTCACCGGCTGTTGAGGCGAAGCCGGATGAGCTCTGCCAGCGTGCGAAACGAGTCGCGAAAGGGGCTCACGCGGGAGTCCTCCCGGTGGGCCCAGCGCACCGGCACCTCGGCCACGGTCCAGCCGTGACGGCGCGCCCGGAGCAGCACCTCCGCGTCGAAGCCGAAGCGGAGCGTCTTGAGCGGCTCGAAGCAGGCGACCGCGGCAAGCGCGGTGAACACTTTGAACCCGCACTGCGTGTCGTGCAGCCCGGGCAGCGCGACCGTGCGGAGCATGCGGTTGTACATGCGACCCATGCTCTCCCGTCGTCCGGGCTGGTGCACGTCGATCCGGGATGACGGCAGCGCGCGCGACGCGATCGCCACCTGGCAGACGCCGGTGAGGTGCTCGCGCAGGCGGGGCAGCTCTTCGATGGGCGTGCTGAGGTCGGCGTCGCTGAAGGCGCGGTGCTCGCCGGTCGCGGCGAGCATCCCGGCGCGCACCGCGGCCCCCTTGCCGCGATTGGCGCCCAGCCGGATGACGCTGAGCTGCGGCCACGTCGCCGCCTCGCGCTCGGCCAGCGGCACCGTGTCGTCGGCGCTGCCGTCGTCGACCACGATCACCTCGTATTCCTCGCCGGCGGCGTCGAGGTACTCGCGCACCCGAACCAACGTCTGGGGCAGCCGAAGAGCCTCGTTGTAGGCCGGGATCACGAGACTCAGCACCTATCCATCGCCCCGGATCCGCCGCTGCAGCGCGGCTTCGTGGCGCTCCTGGACCCAGAAGGCGGGCAGCGCCAGCTGGCGGCGCAGCCGCCAGGGTTGCCGCCCCAGGCGCCAGGCCCACTCCAGCCCGGCCTGGCGCACCGGCGCCGGGGCGCGGCGAACGACCCCGGCCAGGTAGTCGAGCCAACCCCCGACCCCGATTCCCACCGGCGACCCGATGGTTCCGAGGTGTTCGTCGAGGAACACCTCCTGGCGACCGTGCCCGAACGCGGCGCAGACGACGTCGGGGGCGACCGCGCGGAGCCTGGTCGCCAGCTCCGCGTCCGGGGCACCGCCCCAGGCAGCGACGACTTTCAGGCGGGGATGGCGGCGCTGCAGCTCGCTTGCGGCGCGCTCCGCGACACCGGGCATCGCGCCCACGAGCGCGAGCCTGTGGCCTCGCTCGGCCGCGAGCGGCAGGTACGCGTCCATGAGCTCGACCCCGCCGACGCGCTCGACCCACGGAAACCCGCGACGGCGCAGAGCCCGCACCAGCCCGATGCCGTCGGGCACGAGCATCGCGGCGCGATCCAGAACGTCGGCGAAGGCGAGGTCGCGTCTCGCCAGCATCACCATCTCCGGGTTCAGCGTGACGACGAGGCTTCGCTGCGACTTCGAACGCTCGATCATGACGACGAGGCGAGCGACAGCGGACGGCAGGTCGACGACATCGACCTTCACGCCGAGGACGCGCACAGTGTGGCGCTCGGCCGGGCGTGGGGCGAGAGCGCTTGTGGCGCCGTCAGCTACGGGGCTTGTTCGCACCGTGCTGACGTACGAAGTCGTTCACCGAGTAGTAGGCGTCGATCGATTCGCCGGCGTCGCCCCAGAAGCCGTCCATCAGGTCGTACTCCATGACGCCCGCAGACACGTACCAGTTGTTGACGTCGGTGATCTCCAGCTCGCCGCGATCCGACGGGTTGAGCCGGCCGATCACGTCCCACACCGCCTGGTCGTAGAAGTAGATGCCCGTCACGGCGTACTCGCTCGGAGGCTGCTCGGGCTTCTCGACGATCCGAGTGACCCTGCCGCTGCCGTCCATCTCGGGCACACCGAGGTGCTTGAGGTGCCGCGGCTCGGCCACCCGGGACAGGAGGATGCGGGCGCCGCGCTCCTGCTTGCCGAACCCCTCGACGGCGTGCCGGAACGTGTACTCGACGATGTTGTCGGCAAGCATGACCACAACGGGGTCGCGATCCACGAAGCGCTCCGCGAGGCCGAGCGCCTCGGCGATGCCGCCGGCCTTCTCCTGATACGCGTAGAAGAGGCGTTCGATCCCGTATTCGTGGCCGTTGCCGAGCAACCGGAAGAACTCGCCGGCGTGCGTGCCGCCGCTGACCAGCATGATGTCGGTCACTCCGGACATGACCAGCGCCTCGATGGCGTACGTGACCATGGGCCGGTCGTAGATCGGCAGCAGGTGCTTGTTCGTGATCCGCGTGAGGGGGTGCAGCCTGGTGCCGCTGCCTCCGGCGAGGATGACCCCCTTCACGAGAAAGTGGGCGGCGCGACCATCAACCGATGGTCAGCGCTTCGTGTACTGAGGAGCCTTGCGTGCCCGCTTGAGGCCGTACTTCTTGCGCTCCTTCTCGCGCGAATCGCGAGTCAGCAGTCCGGCCTTCTTCAGCGTGGCGCGAAGCTCCGTGTCGGCGCCGATGAGCGCGCGTGCGATGCCGTGGCAGACGGCGCCCGCCTGTCCGGCGACGCCACCGCCCTCCACCTTCACGGAGATCGTGAAGCGCCCCATCGTGTCGGTGATCCGCAGCGGCTGCGTGACGACGGTCTCGAGGTCGCGGCGCCCGAAGTACTCGCTCGGCGACCGGCCGTTGACGGTGATCCCGCCGTCGCCATTGACCAACCGGACCCGCGCGACGGCGCACTTCCGCCGTCCGGTGCCGCGGATATAACCCTCAGTCGTCGCTGCTGGAGGCAATGATCTCTCCCAATTCGCCAAACCTGATCGGGCGCGGCTTCTGTGCGGCGTGCCTGTGCTCCGCGTCCGCGAACACGCGAAGGCGCTTGAGCTGGTCGGCGCCGAGCGTGTTGTGCTGCAGCATTCCCTTCACGGCGTGCACGACGGGGAACGTCGGATCCACCGCGACGGCCTCGTCGAACGTGCGCTCGCGCCGCCCGCTCGGGTAACCCGAGTAGCGGTCGTAGACCTTGTCTGTGCGCTTCTTGCCCGTGACGCGGATGTCACGCGCGTTGATCACGATGACGTGGTCGCCCGTGTTGACGTGCGGCGTGTACTGCGGGCGGTGCTTGCCGCGCAGCACGCGGGCGATGTTGGCCGCGAGGCGTCCCAGCGTCTGACCGCGCGCGTCGACGACGAACCAGCGCGACTCGACCGCGCCCGGCTTGGCGTGATACGTGGTCTGGGTCATGCGGCGATCTCCAGCGCGCTGTCGAACTGAGCGGAGCCCGAGCGCGCCTGCGCGCAGGGGTCGTCGCGGAGGCGAGCCGGTCCGATCGCGTTAGCGCAGGGCTCGCCGAGCGCGAGCCGCGAGACCCACCGGGTCTCGACGGCGACCCCTAGCGCAGGTGCGCGATGGGCTTCCGCTCCACACGATCCGCCGTCCTGATCGCCGTATGACACAGACCACTGGTGCAGGCCGTGAGCCGGCGCGATCGTGAGGCGCGGCGCGTCGGGCGTCTCGCGCGCGATCAGCGCTCGGAGCTCCGCGGCAGGCATCGCTCCCCGGCCGACGCTGACGAGCGCGCCCGCGAACGCGCGCATCATCCCGCGGAGGAACGCGTCAGCCGTGACCGTGAGGCACGCGCCCTCGACGCGCGTCACGCCGGCCGCGCGCACCGACACGGGGTCGACGCTCGCCTCGTGCACCGTGCGGACGGTCGTGCCGCTACTCCAGGGCGCCCGACCAAAGGCACCGAAGTCGTGCGTGCCGATCAGGTGGCGCGCTGCACCGCGCATCGCGTTGACGTCGAGGGGGCCACGAACGATCCAGGCGTGGTTGCGCGTCACGGCCGCGCGCTGGTCGCGCGTGAGCACCAGGTAGCGATACGTGCGCCGCTGGGCGTGGTGGCGCGCGTGGAACTGGGGATCGACCAACGCTGCACAGACGACGACGGCGTCGTCGGGAAGGTGCGCGTTGAGAGCCGCCCTGAGGCGGTCCGGCTCCCAGTCCGACGCGAGCGTGAACCCGACGACCTGCCCGTGCGCGTGCGCGCCGGCGTCCGTGCGGCCCGCGGCGACGGTGCGCGGCGACTCGCCGGTGAGGCTTCGTATCGCATCGCGGAGCGTGTTCTCGACGGTGCGACCCGACCTCTGTGCCTGCCACCCGTTGAAGCGCGTGCCGTCGTACTCGAGGGTGAGGCGGTAGGTGCTCACGGTTCGCCCACGAGTTCGATGATCGCCATCGGCGCGGCGTCGCTGCTGCGCGGCCCGAGGTGGATGATCCGCGTGTAGCCGCCGGGGCGATCGCGGAAGCGCTCCAGGTACGACGTGAACAGCCGGTTCATCACCTCGCGGTCGTTGACGTAGAGGCCGACGCGCCGGCGTGCGTTGACGTCGTCGGGCTTGGCGGTGGTGATGACGCGCTCCACCCAGCGACGCAGCTCCTTCGCCTTGGCCTCGGTGGTCGTGATGCGTCCGTGGCGGAGCAGCGCCGTCACCTGGTTGCGAGTCATCGCCTGCCGGTGCGCAGCGCTTCGTCCGAACTTCCGTCCGGCCACCTTGTGACGCATCGTGGCCCCGCGTTCTACCTTGGCGTGGGCTGGAAGAGCGTGTCGAGCTCCTCCGGTGTGACCATCTCGCGCTCGACCAGCTTCTCCTTGATCTCGTCGAGCGACTTCTGCCCGAAGTTGCGCAGCTGCAGCAGGTCCTCCTGGCGCATTGCAACCAGCTGGCCCACCCTCGTGACGTCGTTGGCCTTCAGGCAGTTGAGCGCGCGCACGCTCAGCTCGAGGTCCTCGATGGGTACGTCGGCGAGACGGCTGGGTAGGTCGTTGCCACGCGTGGTCCGCAGCTGGGGGGCTGCGAGGTTGTCACCGAAGCGGACGAACAGGTCGAGGTGCTGGGTGAACAGCGCCGCCGCCCGGCTCACTGCGTCCACCGGCGCCAGCGTTCCGTCCGTCCAGACCTCGACGATCAGCTTGTCCCACTCGGTCTCCTGCCCCACCCTGGTCTTCTCCACCCAGAAGTTGGCCTTGCGCACCGGGGTGAAGATGGCGTCGATCGGGATCACCCCGATCGGCTGCCCCTCCTTCTTGTTGCGCTCGGCGGGGACGTAGCCCTTCCCACGCTCGACGACGAGGTCCATGCGCAGCTGCGACTTGGGCCCGTCCAGCGTGGCGATGTGGTGGTCGGGATTGCGCACCTCGACGTCGGAGGTGGTCTCGATGTCCCCCGCCTTCACGTCGCGCGGGCCCTGGGCGTCCAGGGTGACGCGCACGGGGTCGGCGGAGTGCGAGACCACGTTGATCTCCTTCACGTTGAGCAGGACCTCGGTCACGTCCTCCTTCACGTGCGGGATCGCGCTGAACTCGTGGGCGACGCCATCGATGCTGACCGAGGTGATGGCCGCACCCGGCAACGAGGAGAGCAGCACGCGCCGGAGCGAATTGCCCAGCGTCACGCCGAAGCCCGGCTCCAGCGGCTCGATTTCGAATTTGCCGTAGTCCGCGTTGCTCTCGACTTCGCGAACTGTGGGAACGGTGATCATCTCGACAACCATGGGGAGTGTGTATGCCTCACTTGAACCGGTCGCGCGTCCGCGACCGAAAGGTGAAATCGCCAACTCGCGCGCCGTCGCGTCGCGAATTCGAAACGTCATTTGGACTGGCGGTGGCGCTCAGGCCTCGCAGATCTAGGAGGCGCCGAGTAAGGCGAGGGAGTGGACTGGAGTCCATGACCGAGCCGACGGAGGCGCCGACAACGAGCTGCGGGGAAATGAGCGCCACCATCACCTGGAGTAGTACTCCACTATCAACTGTTCATCGACCGCCTGCTCCATCTCCTGGCGATCGGGCAGGCGAACGAGCGTCCCCGTCAGTGCGGCCTCGTCGAGCGTCAGCCACTCCGGGATCGCCCGTGCTTCGCTGAGCTTGCGCGCTGCCTCGATGGGAAGGATCCTCCGGCTCTTCTCGCGCACCCCCACAGCGTCACCGGGGCGGAGCTCGGCCGACGGCACGTTCACGATGCGCCCGTTCACCGTGAAGTGGCGGTGCGTCACCAGCTGGCGCGCCTCGCGCCGCGACGCGGCCAGGCCGAGACGGTAGACGACGTTGTCGAGGCGGCGCTCCAGGTGCTGGAGCAGGACGGTGCCCGTGACACCGCCGCTTCGCTCCGCGCGCTCGAAGTAGCGCCGGAACTGCGTCTCGAGAATGCCGTAGAGCCGGCGCGCCCGCTGCTTGGCGCGCAGCTGCACACCGTAGTCACTGGGCTTGCGCCGCCGCGCCAGGCCGTGCTGGCCCGGAAGCAGCCCGTTGCGCTTGTCGAACGTGCAGTTGGTGATGCACTTCGACCCCTTCAGGTACAGCTTCACGCCCTCGCGGCGGCACAGGCGGCACACCGGTCCCGCTTGGTTGGCCATCAGACGCGCCTCCGCTTGGGCGGGCGGCAGCCGTTGTGGGGAATCGGCGTCACGTCAGAGATGGCGCTCACCTCGAGGCCCGCAGCCTGCAGGCTGCGGATCGCGGCTTCGCGCCCGGCTCCCGGGCCCTTCACGAAGATCTCGACCGTCTTGAGGCCGTGCTCCATCGCTTTGCGGGCTGCCGCCTCGGCGGTCACCTGCGCGGCGAACGGCGTGCTCTTGCGCGAGCCCTTGAACCCCTGCGCCCCGGCGGACCCCCACGCGATCACGTTGCCGAGCGGGTCGGTGAGGCTGACGATCGTGTTGTTGAACGTCGCCAGGACGTGGGCGTGGCCCACCGCGATGTTCTTGCGCTCGCGGCGCCGGGAGCGAACCGTCTTCTTCTTCTTGGCCATGCGCTACTTGGTCACCTTCTTGCGGCGCACGCCAACCGTCTTCTTGGGCCCGCGGCGGGTCCGCGCGTTGGTGCGGGTGCGCTGTCCGCGGACCGGGAGCCCGCGCCGGTGACGCTGGCCGCGGTACGTGCCGATCTCGATGAGCCGCTTGATGTTGAGCGCGATCTGCCGGCGCAGGTCGCCCTCGAGGCGGCCCTGCAACTGCTTGGCGATGACGTCGCGCAGCTTGCCCACCTGGGCGTCGGAGAGGTCCTTCACCCGGGTGTCGGGTGAGATTCCGGACAGCTGCAGCATCCGCTTGGACGTGGTGTGCCCGATGCCGAAGATGTACGTGAGCGCGATCTCGACCCGCTTGTCGCGAGGAATGTCGACGCCTGCGATGCGCGCCATCCGGCTACCCCTGCCGCTGCTTGTGCTTGGGGTTCTCGCAGATCACCCGCACGGCGCCATGCCGCCGGATGATCTTGCAGCGGTCACACATCCGTTTGACCGACGCCCGAACCTTCATTGCTTCTCTCTGCCTCTGCTCACGCCAAAGTTAGGGGGTGCACCCCGGCCACGCCGGGCTCGCTCTGCGATCTCAGCGGCGCCGAGTGGCAGAGCCTGAGGGTTGTCTGCCGGGCACGCCGAAGCCAAGGGAGCGACTGCTTCTTCGAGTATACGGAACACCGATTCGGATCGGCTCCGAAACGCCGCATTCCGCTCACCCTCTGGCCGCCACCGGCTCGGGGCGCAGGGTGAGCACCTCGGGTCCGTTCTCCGTGATCGCGACGGTGTGCTCGAAGTAGCATGACCGCCGGCCGTCGACTGTGACCACGGTCCACTGGTCCTCGAGCAGCCGGACGTCGGGGCGCCCGGCGTTGATCATGGGCTCGATCGCAAGTACGTAGCCGGGCTTGAGGAGGTTGCCCGTCCCCGCGTCGCCGTAGTTGGGAACCTGAGGCGGCTCGTGCATGTTCCGCCCGATCCCGTGCCCGACGTAGTTGCGCACCACCGAGTACCCCTGCCCCTCGGCGTAGGTCTGCACCGCGTGGCCGATGTCGCCGATGTGGTTGCCGGGCTTCGCAGCCGCGATGCCTCGATCCAGCGCCTCGCGGGTCACGTCGATCAGACGCTCGGTCTCGGCGTCCGCCTCCCCGCACGCCAGCGAGAGCCCGCTGTCGGCCCACCAGCCGTCGAGGATCAGTCCGCAGTCCAGCGACACGAGGTCCCCGTCCCGGATCACGCGCGAGCCGGGGATGCCGTGCACCACCTCGTCGTTGACGGACACGCAGAGCGACTTCGGAAACCCGTTGTAGCCGAGGAAGCCGGGGATGCAACCGCGATCGCGGATGAACGTCTCCGCCAGCACGTCGAGATCGTCGGTGGTGATCCCGGCGCGCACCGATGCCGCGAGGTGCGACAGGCAGGCCCCGAGTATCCGGCCGGCGCTGCGCATCTTCTCGATCTCGTCCGGCCGCTTGAGCCGGAAGCTCTCGATGCGCGCACCGCTCATGACGCGCGCTGCTCCGTATCGGCCGGGGCGAAGGCCGTGATGACGCGCGCCGTCACCTCGTCGATGGTCCCGACGCCGTCGATGTCCGCGATGCGCGCCCCGGTCGCGCGATAGTGGTCGAGCACGGGCGCCGTCTCCAGCCGGTACACCTCCAGCCGCTTCTCGAACGTCTCCGGCGTGTCGTCGCCCCGGCCCTCGGCCGCGGCGCGCACGCGCATCCGCTGCCTGAGCACGTCGTCGGGGACCCGGAGCGAGACCACGGTGTCGACGCGGCGGCTGCGCCTGCGCAGCATCGCGTCGAGCGCGGCCGCCTGCGCGAGCGTCCTCGGGAAGCCGTCCAGCAGCACGCCTCGCCTCGCGTCCGGAGCGCGCAGGCGCGATTCGATGACGCGCACCACCAGATCGTCGGGCACCAGCGCTCCGCGATCCATGAGCGGCTGCACCTCGCGGCCCAGCTCGGAGCCCGTCGCCGCCTCCCGGCGCAGGATCTCGCCCGTCGCCACGTGAGGCAGGCCGACGCGCGCGGCCACGCGCTGCGCCTGCGTGCCCTTGCCGCTGCCGGGTGGCCCGAAGAACACCACGATCACTTGATGAACCCTCGGTACTGGCGCATCAGCAGCTGCGTCTCGATCTGCCGCATCGTGTCGAGCGCAACGCCCACGACGATGAGGATGGCCGTGCCACCGAGGTAGAGGTTGCTCGAGGGGACGCCGGTGATCACCGCGGTGAGCAACGGCAGGACGACGGTGATCATGGCGAGGAAGAGCGCCCCCGCCAGCGTGATGCGCCCCATCACCTTGCCGAGGTACTCCGCGGTACTTCGACCGGGGCGTATGCCCGGGATGAACGTCGACTGCTTCTTCAGATTGTCGGCGACGTCGTTGGGGTCGAACACGACCGCCGTGTAGAAGTACGTGAAGCCGAGGACCAGCAGGAAGTAGATCCCGTTGTAGAGGATGTTGATCGGGATCGACGGACCCGTCGGTTGCCAGTGCTGCTGGATCCATGTGGACGCCGTCTGCAGGAATCCGGATGAGTTCTGGAACAAGTTCGCGAAGATGGTCGGGAACGTCATGATCGAGATCGCGAAGATGATCGGGATGACCCCCGCCGCGTTCACGCGCAGCGGCAGGAAGTTGCGCCGTCCCTGCGAGGCCATGCCTGTTCGCGGGTTCAGGACCCGCTGCGCAGACTGCACCGGGATCTTTCGCTGCGCCTGCTGCACCTCGATGATTCCGGCCGTGACGACGACGGCGATCACGGCCATGGCCACCAGTTGGATGATGTGGCCGCTGCCACCCGTCTCGCCGTAGCTGACGAGCGTCCCGGGGAGCCGGCCGATGATACCGGTGAAGATGATCAGCGACACGCCGTTGCCGACGCCGTACTCGGTGATGAGCTCACCCAGCCACATCGCCACGATCGTGCTGGCGGTCAGCACCAGGATGATGCTGATGGTCGTCGCGGTGGTCGGGTTGGGGATGATCGCTCCGTCGCGCGTCGCGCTGGAGTTGGTGAACAGGGCCATGAACCCGTAGCCCTGCAGCGCGGCCAGCGGCACGGTCAGCCAGCGCGTGTAGCGCGTGATCTTCTTGCGGCCCTGCTCGCCCTCCTTGCTGAGCTCCTTGAGCCTTACCGACACGACTGTCATCAACTGCATGATGATGGTGGCGTTGATATAGGGGTTCAGGCCCTCGGCGACGAGCGTGAAGCGGGACAGGCCACCGCCGCTGAACAGGTTCAACAGCCCGAGCAGCGCGTTGTTGTTGAAGAGGTCGTTGAGCGCTTTGGGATTGGCGCCCGGGATCGAGACGCTGGCCAGCACCCTGAACACGAGCAGGAGTCCCAGCGTGTAGAGGAGCTTCTTGCGCAGCTCCGGGATCCGCAGGGCCTGGGCCAGCGCCTGCAGAAGGTTCATTCCGCCGTCTCCTGCTCCTCAGGCGGCCGGTTCCGCCGCGGCTCCTTGCGCGCCTTCGGCGGTTTGGGCGCCTCGAGGAGCTCGACGCTGCCGCCGACGGCCTCCACCGCCACCCGCGCCGCAGCCGAGATGCGATGCACGCGGAGATGCAGCGCCTTGCGCAGCACTCCCGCCGCGAGCACCTTCACTCTCGCGTCCTTGCCGGCGATGATGCCGTGCTCCGCCAGCGCCTCCGCGTCGACGGTCGCCCCGGCGTCGAACCGGGACAGCTTGCCCAGGTTGACGCCCGCGTACTGCTTGCGCCAGCGGTTGTGGAAGCCCCGGAGTTTCGGGAGCCGCTGGGCCAGCCGCAGCTGGCCGCCCTCGAAGCCTCGGGGCAGCCCGACGCTGGACCGCGAGCCCTGGCCCTTCTGGCCACGGCCGCTGGTCTTGCCCTGGCCCGCGCCGATGCCACGGCCCACCCGCTTGCGCTCGCGGCGGCTCCCCGGGGCCGGTCGCAGCTCGTGCAGCCTCACTCGGAACCCTCGCCGTGGCCTGCCGCAGCGCTCGTGCTCACGACGGGCGCATCCGCCGGCCTGCCGTCGACGCTGACGAGGTGGCGCACCTTGAACACCATGCCCCTTATGGCAGGCGTCGCCTCCTGCTCGACCGTCTGGTTGAGGCGGCTGAGCCCGAGTGCTGTCAACGTCGCCCGCTGATCCCTCGGGTACCCGATCGCGCTCTTGCGCCAGGTGATTCGCATCGTGCTCATGGGCCGGTCGTCCCCGCCGGCACTGCCGGCGAAGCCGTCGCCGCGGCGCCGGTGCCCGTGCCGAGCATGCGCTCCGCGAGCCGCTTGCCCACGATGTCCTCCGGGCTCCGACCGCGCAGCTGCGCGACGCGCGCCAGCGTGGTGAGGCTCGCCAGAGCGGCGACCGTGGCGCGCACGACGTTGATCGGGTTGTCGGTGCCGAGGCTCTTGGTGAGGATGTCGTGGATGCCCGCGGCCTCGATCACCGCGCGCATCGAGCTGCCGCTGATGACGCCGGTGCCCGGAACCGCGGGTTTCAACAGCACCTTCGCCGCGCCCAGCTTGAAGCGAACCTCGTGCGGGATCGTGGTGCCCACCATGGGCACGGTGATCATTCGCTTCTTCGCGTCGTCGACGCCCTTGCGGATCGCGTCGGGGACCTCACCGGCCTTGCCCAGGCCCGCGCCGACCCGGCCCTGTCCGTCGCCCACCACGACCAGCGCGCTGAACGAGAAGCGCCGCCCGCCCTTCACGACTTTCGCGACGCGGTTGAGCGACACGATCTTCTCCTGGAGGTCGCCGCCCCGGTCGTCGCGCCGGTCCATTCTCATCGCCATCAGAAACGCAGACCTCCTTCGCGAGCAGCTTCGGCGAGCGCCTTGACCCGACCGTGGTAACGGTAGCCGCCGCGATCGAACACCACCGAGTCGAGACCGGCACGGGCGGCACGGTCCGCGATGGCCCTGCCGACGGCGGCCGCGGCGTCGGTGGTGCACCCACCCCTGGCGCCCAGGGACTTGCGCAGCTCCGTCTCCAGGGTGGATGCGGCCGCGAGCGTGCGCCCGGACGCGTCGTCCACCAGCTGCACCGTCACGTGGCGCAGGCTGCGAAAGACGGCCAGGCGCGGGCGCTCGGCCGTGCCCGATACGTGCTTGCGCACGCGCCGATGCCGCCGGTCCCGGGCGCTGCGCCGATCGTGTTTTGTGTACATGACTATTTCGTCTTTCCCGCCTTGCCGGATTTTCCTGCCTTGCGGCGAATGCGCTCGCCGCGATACAGCACGCCCTTGCCCTTGTACGGCTCCGGCTTGCGGAACGAGCGGATCTTCGCCGCCACCTGACCCACCACCTCCTTGTCCGCCCCGCTGACGGAGATGACGGTCGGCGAGGGCACCTCGATCGCGATCCCCTCGGGCGGCGTGTACCGGATGGGGTGCGAGTAGCCGAGCGTGACGACGAGGTCCGGCCCCTGCTTGGAGGCCCGGAAGCCGACACCCACGAGCTCGAGATCGCGCGTGAACCCCTTGCTCACGCCCTCGACCATGTTCGCGACCAGCGTGCGCGTGAGGCCGTGCAGGGATCGGTGCGTCGAGGAGTTCGTCGGGCGCTCGACCCGGACGACGCCGGCGTCCACGATCACCCGCATCGCAGACGGCAGGGCCCGCTCGAGCGTGCCCCGGCCGCCCGTGACGCTCACGCGATCGCCGTCGAGCGCCACGGTCACCCCGTCGGGCACCGGTATGGGAAGGCGTCCGATTCTCGACATCGCGCTACCAGACGTAGGCGACGACTTCGCCGCCCAGACCGGCGCGCTGCGCCGCCTGTCCCGTCATCAACCCGCTCGACGTCGAGACGAGCGCGATGCCGAGGCCGCCCAGCACGCGCGGGATCTCCGTCTTGCGCGCGTAGACGCGCAGCCCGGGGCGGCTGATGCGCCGCAGCCCACCAAGGGCGCGGCCGCGCGGGCTCCAAGTCTTGAGCGTGACGGTGAGCACCTGGTGGGGGCGCTCGCCCTCGACCTCGTACGCTTCGATGAACCCCTCCTCCGCGAGGACGCGGGCGATCTCCACCTTCATCCGCGACGCGGGAACCGTCGCGGTTCGATGGTGCGCCGCGCTCGCATTGCGAATGCGGGTGAGCATATCGGCGATCGTGTCAGTCATCATCGCTGGTCACCACGAGCTCTTCTTGACGCCGGGCACCTGGCCGAAGCTGGCCAGCCTGCGGAAACAGATGCGGCACATCCCGAACTTGCGCATGTACGCGCGCGGCCGGCCGCAGACGCCGCAGCGATGGTGCGCCTGCGTGGAGAACCGCGCGGGCCGCAGCGACTTGGCGATCAGCGACTTCTTTGCCACTCTGCTACTCCGTCCTCAACCACCCTGCTTCCGGAAGGGCATGCCCAGCCCGGTCAGCAGAGAGCGTCCTTCATCGTCGGTCGAGGCCGTCGTGACGATGCACACCTCGAGCCCGCGAAGCTTGTCGATCTTGTCGTAGTCGATCTCGGGGAACACGAGCTGCTCGCGGAGCCCTAGCGTGAAGTTGCCGTGCCCGTCGAAGCCCTTCGGATCGATGCCCCGAAAGTCACGGATGCGCGGCAGCGCAACGTTGACCAGCTTGTCGAGGAACTCGTACATACGCCGGCCGCGCAGCGTGACCTTGGCGCCGATCTCCATGCCCTGCCGCAGCTTGAACGCGGCCACCGACCTGCGCGCCTTGATCACGATGGGCGCCTGGCCGGTGATCACCTTGAGGTCCGCGACCGCCGCGTCGATCGCCCGGCCGTTCGTGATCGCCTCGCCGAGGCCGATGTTCACCACGATCTTCTCCAGCCGGGGCACCTGCATCGCGTTGCGATACCGGAACTCCTTGACCAGCTGCGGCACGATCTCCTCGACGTACCTGCGTCGCATGCGCGGCGGCGCGGCGGGGGCTGCCACGGCCATCAGGAATCGCTCCGCTGATAGATCTGCCCGCACTTCTTGCACACGAGGCGGCGCTTGCCCTTGTCGTCGGTGGTGTGCCCCACGCGGGTTCTCTTGTCGCATTTGTTGCAGACCAGCATCACGTTGCTGTACGGGATGGGTCCGTCGAAGTCGACGATGCCGCCCTGGATGTTCCCCTTCACCCCGGCGCGGGTGTGCCGCTTCAACAGGTTGACGCCGCGCACGGCGATGCGCAGCTGTTCCGGCAGTGCTCGCTCCACCACCCCGCGCTTGCCTTTGTCCTTGCCGGCGATGACCTCCACCGTGTCGCCGGCTCGAATGTCCAGAGGCCTTCTGCGGCCGCGCGCCCAGCCCTCGTGCTCGAGGGTGACGCGCATGCGCCGCGCGGCTCTCGCCGCACTCTTTGCCGGCACCTCAGATCACCTCCGGAGCCAGGCTCACGATCTTCATGAAGTTCCGCTCGCGCAGCTCGCGCGCCACCGGACCGAAGATGCGCGTGCCGCGCGGGTTGTTCTGCGGGTTGATCAGCACCGCGGCATTCTCGTCGAAGCGGATGTTGCTGCCGTCCGGACGCTTGAACTCCTTCGAGGTGCGCACCACGACGGCCCGGACCACGTCGCCCTTCTTCACCTGCGCGTTGGGCTGAGCCACCTTGACGGCACCGACGATCACGTCGCCGACGGACGCGTACTTTCGGTAGCTCCCGCCCAGCACGCGGATGCACAGGATCTCGCGCGCCCCGCTGTTGTCCGCCACCTTCAGAATCGTCTCCTGCTGGATCACGTCACTTCGCCTTCTCGAGGATCTCCGAGACGCGCCAGCGCTTCTCCTTGGAGAGGGGTCGCGTCTCGGTGATGCGGACGCGGTCGCCCACGCGGCACGCCTCCTGCTCGTCGTGCACCTGGAACCGCCGCGTGCGGCGCACCACCTTCTTGTAGAGCTTGTGCGGCTTGAGCTCCTGCACGACCACGACGATGGTCTTGCTCATCTTATCGCTCACGACGATCCCGTCGAGCAGCTTGCGCCGGCCGCGCACGGGAACCGGTTGTGCCTGGCTCATGACGGCGTCGCCTCCGCGGCACGCGCCTGCGCTTCGGCGGCGGCGCGACGCTCGGCCTGGATCTGCACGGTGAGCGTGCGCGCGATGTCGCGGCGGAGGTCGCGCACCTGACGGTGGTTCTCCACCTGCCCGGTGGCCTGCTGGAAGCGCACCTCGAACAGCTTCCGCCGCCGTTCGCGAAGATGGATCTCGAGATCGTCGACGGACATCTGGCGAAGCGAATGGAGGGAATCGACTCTCTTGGTCACGCCGGCGTCGCCTCCACCTCGGCGCCCGGCTCGTCGCGTACGACGAACCGAGTCTTGATCGGAAGCTTGTGTGCGGCGAGCCGCATCGCCTCGCGCGCGATTTCGGACGACACGCCCGCCATCTCGAAGAGCATCAGGCCGGGCCGCACCACCGCCACCCATCCTTCCGGCTGCCCTTTGCCGCTTCCCATGCGGGTCTCGGCGGGCTTCTTCGTGTACGCGTGATCCGGGAACACGCGGATCCAGATCTTGCCGCCGCGCTTGACGTGGCGGGTCATGGCACGCCGCGCCGCCTCGATCTGACGGTTGGTCATCCAGCAGGCCTCCACGGCCTGCAGCCCGAAGTTGCCGAAGTTCAGCGCGTTGCCGCGCTGCGCCGCGCCGCGCCTGCGTCCACGGTGGAGCTTGCGATGCTTCGTGCGCTTGGGCATCAACATCGCTACTCCTCCTCTTCCTCTTCGGCTTCGGCGGGGGCGTCGGTGGGGCTCTTCTTGGCCGGCTTGCGCACGGGCTTCTTGGCCACCGCCGGCTTCTTCGCCGCGGTGACGGGCTTGCGCTTGGCCGCAGCCCGCTTCGGTGTCAGCTTCACGACCTTCTCGCCGCTGTCGGTGTCGTCGTCGCTCACCACCTCGGCGATCTCCTCCTCGACCTCCTCGGGGATCTGCTCCTCGACGGTCGCGCCGTCCTCGGGTGCGGGCTCGATGAGGACGGGGACATCCGACTCCACCGGGGCCTCGGCCTGCGGAGCGGCCGGGATGACCACGGTGCGAACCGGCTCCTCGACAGCCTCCTCCACACGCTCGCGGCCGACGGGAATCGGCTCGCCGGTCGCCGTGACGAAGTCGCCCAGGTAGAGCCAGCACTGCACACCGATGCGCCCGAACGTCGTGCGCGCCTCCGCCTGTCCGTAATCGATGTTGGCGCGGAGCGTGTGCAGCGGCACCCGGCCGTCGCGGTCCCATTCGCGGCGCGACATCTCGGATCCGCCCAGGCGCCCGCTGACCTGCAGCTTGACTCCCTTCGCGCCGGCGCGGATCGACCGCATGATCGTCTGCTTGAGCGCGCGGCGAAACGCGATGCGCTTCTCGAGCTGCGACGCGACGTTCTCGGCGACCAGCGTGGCGTCGAGCTCTGGCGTCTTGATCTCATGGATCGTCACGCGCACCTTCTTGCCGCTGATGCGCTCCAGCTCGTCGCGAAGGGCATCCACGGAGGCGCCCTGCTTGCCGATGACGATGCCCGGCTTGGCGGTCTGGATCACCACGGTGAGCTGGTTGGCGCTCCGCTCGGTCTCGATGCGGGCGACCCCCGCGTTGCGCAGCCTCCCGCCGATGAGGCGCCGCATCGCCAGATCCTCGTGGAGGAGCTTCGTGTACTCCTTGTCCGCGTACCAGCGCGCCTCCCAGTTGCGGTACACGCCGAGGCGGAACCCGATCGGGTTGACCTTCTGACCCATCTACTCGCCCGCCTCCTCAGGTGTGCCGCCACGGCGTCGCCCCCGCTTGGGCGGGGACTCCTCTTCCGAGGGCATCTCGCTCTCCGTCTCCTCGGGGCCGGGCGGCGGCGCGGCGCGCCGCCTGCGCGGGACCGCGAGCGTGGACGGCGTGGACAGCACAGCCGTCGGTGTCAGCGCCCGGGGCATGCGCACCACCGAGCGCCGCTTCGTATGCGGCGCCTGCTCGTCGTCGGTGACGAAGGCGCGCAGGTGTGAGGTGCGCTTGAAGATGCTGCCCACCATGCCGCGCGGCTTGGCCCGCCACCGCTTGATGATCATCGCCCCGTCGACCTCGACGCGGGCCACGCGCAGCGTGGACGCATCCAGGTTGTAGTTGTGCTCCGCGTTGGCGGCGGCGCTCTTGATCACCTTGGCGACGTCGCGCGCAGCGCTGCGCGGCGTGAAGCGCAGCACCGTGAGCGCCTCACTCACGGGGAGACCCTCCACCATGTGGCTGATCAGCCGCGCCTTCCGTGCGGTCACGCGCACCCACTTGGCGGTCGCTACGACTTCCACAGTTCACCTCGCCGGCGGCAGGGCCTGCAGCAAGCGGTGCATGCACGAGCGATGAGCATCGTCATCGCAGCGCCGTGCTCCGCTCGGTGTGGTGCCCGTGGCCGCGGTACTTGCGCGTCGCCGCGAACTCCCCGAGCTTGTGACCGACCATCGCCTCGGTGATGAACACCGGGACGTGCTTGCGTCCGTCGTGCACGGCGATCGTGTGCCCCACCATCTCGGGGAACACGTCGCTGCGGCGCGACCACGTCTTGATGATCCGCTTCTCGCGGGTCGAGTTGAGCAGCTGCACCTTCGTGAGCAGGTGCTCGTCGCAGAACGGTCCTTTCTTGAGCGATCGGCCCACGCCTACTTCCCTCTGCGCCGGACGATCATGCCGTCCGTCCTCTTGTTCTGCCGGGTGCGGTAGCCGAGCGCGGGCTTGCCCCACGGCGTTTGGGGGTTGCCGCCCGCGCCGCTTCGACCCTCGCCGCCGCCGTGGGGATGGTCGAAGGGGTTCATCGTCATGCCCCGCACCGCCGGGCGGAACCCGCGCCAGCGCGTCTTCCCGGCCTTGCCGATGTTCTGGTTCTCGTGCTCGACGTTGCCCACCTGGCCGATCGTGGCGCGACAGCGGATGTCGACCAGCCGGACCTCGCCGCTCGGCATGCGCACCTGCGCGTACGCGCCCTCCTTGGCGAGGAGCTGCGCGGCCGTGCCGGCGCTGCGCACCAGCTGCCCGCCCCGGCCCAGCTTCAGCTCCAGGTTGTGCACCGTGGAGCCCAGCGGTATGCCGCTGATGGGCAGGCAGTTTCCCGGCTTGATCTCCGCCCCGTCACCGGACATGACGGAGTCGCCGAGCCGAAGTCCCAGCGGGGCGAGGATGTAGCGCTTCTCGCCGTCGCGGTAGTGGATCAGCGCGATGCGCGCGCTGCGGTTGGGGTCGTACTCCACCGCGGCGACCGTCCCGGGCACCCCGTCCTTGTCTCGCTTGAAGTCGATGATCCGGTACAGCTTCTTGTGGCCGCCGCCGCGGTGGCGCACGGTGATGCGCCCGCTCGTGTTTCTCCCGCTGTGCTTCTTGAGGTGCTCGACGAGCGTCTTCTCGGGTTCCGTGCGCGTCACGTCCTCGAAGCTGCTCACGGACATGAAACGACGCCCGGGACTGGTCGGCTTGTACTTCTTGACCGGCACCGCGTCAGACCCCCTCGAACAGGCCTTCGATCTTCTGGCCGGGCGTCAGCGTGACGATCGCCTTCTTCCAGCGTGCGCTCTGCCCGGAGACGCGAGTGCGGCCCCGGGACCGGTTGCGCATCTTGCCGCGGACGCGAACCGTGTTGACGCGCACCACGGTGATCTTCTGCTCTGCGAACGCCTCCTCGACGGCCCGCCCGATCTCCACCCTGTTGGCGGAGGGGTGGCAGCGAAACACGTACTTGCCGAGCGCCATCGAGGCGTAGGACTTCTCGCTGACGACCGGCCGGATCACCACCTGGTCGAAGGTTCGCTCGCTCACGACCACGCCTCCGTGACGTGCTCGAGCGCGTCGCGGGTCATGAGCACCGTGTCCGCGATGAGCAGGTCGCGCACCGAGACGTTGCTCGCCAGCGTGACGCGCACCTCCGGGATGTTGCGAGCGCTCTTCTCGAGCACCTCGTTGTGCGCTCCCAGCACCACCAGCACGCGGCGCCCGGCGCCGATCGCCGTCAGCAGAGCGGCGACCGCACGGGTGCGCGGCGCCTCCATGGTGACGTCGCCCAGCACGACGATCTGCTCATCCCTGGCCTTGGCGGTGAGCGCGCTGCGCAGCGCCAGCCTGCGCTGCTTGCGCGGCATGTCGAGGCGGTACGAGCGCGGATGCGGGCCGAACACCACGCCGCCCCCCGTCCAGTGGGGCGCGCGGATCGATCCCTGGCGAGCGCGACCCGTCCCCTTCTGTCGGTAGGGCTTGCGCCCGCCGCCGGAGACCTTGCCGCGCGTCAAAGTCTGGTGCGTGCCCTGACGCGCGTTGGCGAGCTGGCGGAGCACCGCCTGGTGCAGCACCGCTTCGTTCACATCGATGTCGAAGACCGCCGGCGGCAGCTCCATGGTCCCGGCCGGCGCTCCCGCCTGGTCGACCAGGCGAGCGCTGCTCATTCGTTCCCTCCGACGGTGGCGGGCTCGCTGTCGCGCACCATCACGACGGAGTTGGCGTGCCCGGGAACCGCGCCCCTGATGAGGAGCAGGCTGCGCTCCTTGTCCACGCGCACCACCTCGAGATTGCGCACGGTTGCGCGGGCGTGGCCCAGGTGGCCGGCCATCCGCAGGCCCTTGAAGACGCGCGCCGCGTCGGTGGAGCCGATCGACCCGGGCTGCTTGATGTTGTGGGAACCGTGCGTGACCGGACCGCGAGAGAAGTTGTGACGCTTGTGCTGCCCGGAAAAACCCTTGCCCTTGGTCACACCGCTCACGTCGACGCGCTGCCCGGCGGTGAAGATGTCCACCTCGAGCCTGGCGCCCACCTGCAGGTCGTCGCCAGGGTCGCGCAGCTCGCGGAGCGTGCGCAGCGGTGCCGTCCCGGCGCGCTTGAAGTGGCCGGTCAGCGGTTTGGATGTTCGCCTGGCGTCGCGCGCTCCGATCCCGAGCTGGACCGCCTCGTAGCCGTCGGTCGCGCGGCTCTTGCGCTGCACGACCCGGCAGCCATCCGCCTCCAACACGGTCACCGGGACCACCGTCCCGCGCTCCGTGAAGATCTGGGTCATGCCCACCTTGCGGGCGAGGATGCCGCGGGTCACAGCTTGATCTCGATGTTCACGCCGCTCGGGAGATTGAGCCGCATGAGCGCGTCCACCACCTTCGGGTTGGGGTCCAGGATGTCGAGGATGCGCTTGTGCGTGCGCATCTCGAACTGCTCGCGCGAATCCTTGTCGATGAACGGCGAGCGCACCACCGTGTACTTGGAGATGCTGGTGGGCAGCGGGACAGGTCCGGCCACGCGCGTTCCCGTCCGCGTCGCGGTGTCGACGATCTTCGACGCCGCCTGGTCGAGAACCCTGTGGTCGTAGGCCTTGAGCCTGATCCGGATCTTTTGTGCCACCGCCCGATTGCCTTCTTATTCCTCGATCGCTTCTATTTCTCGACGGTGGTGACGGCGCCCGCGCCGACCGTGCGGCCACCCTCGCGGATTGCGAAGCGCATGCCTTCCTCGACAGCGATCGGGGTGATGAGCTCGATGCCCATCTCGACGTTGTCGCCGGGCATGCACATCTCCTGGCCGTCGGGCAGCGAGATGCTTCCGGTCACGTCGGTGGTGCGGATGTAGAACTGCGGACGGTACCCGTTGAAGAACGGCGTGTGGCGTCCGCCCTCGTCCTTGCTCAGCACGTACACCTGCGCCTTGAACTTGGTGTGCGGCGTGATGGTGCCGGGCTTGGCCAGAACCTGGCCGCGCTCCACGTCCTCGCGCTTCACGCCGCGCAGCAGGCAGCCGACGTTCATGCCGGCGTCGCCCTGGTCGAGCAGCTTGTGGAACATCTCCACGCCGGTGACCACGCTCTTGGTGGTCTCCTTGACGCCGACGATCTCGACGGCCTCGTTGACCTTGACGACGCCGCGCTCGATGCGGCCGGTCACGACGGTGCCGCGACCTTCGATCGAGAACACGTCCTCGATCGGCATCATGAAGGGCTTCTCGACGGGGCGCTGGGGCACGGGAATGTACGTGTCCACCGCCTCCATCAGCTTGAGCACCGCCTCCTGTGCGGGTTTGTCGCCCTCCAGAGCCTTGAGCGCGGAGACGCGCACGATCGGGATGTCGTCGCCGGGGAACTCGTACCTGCTGAGCAGCTCGCGCACCTCGAGCTCGACGAGCTCGAGCAGCTCCTCGTCGTCCACGGCGTCCACCTTGTTGAGCGCGACGACGATGTACGGAACGCCCACCTGGCGGGCCAGGAGGATGTGCTCGCGTGTCTGAGGCATCGGCCCGTCGGTCGCGGCCACCACCAGGATCGCGCCGTCCATCTGGGCCGCGCCGGTGATCATGTTCTTGATGTAGTCGGCGTGGCCGGGGCAGTCGACGTGCGCGTAGTGCCGGTTCGCCGTCTCGTACTCCACGTGCGCGGTCGCGATCGTGATGCCGCGAGCCTTCTCCTCAGGCGCGTTGTCGATCTGGTCGAAGGCGACGAACGTGTTGTCGCCGCCGACCGACTCCGCGAGCGTCTTGGTGATCGCCGCGGTGAGGGTGGTCTTGCCATGGTCGATGTGACCGATGGTGCCGACGTTCACGTGGGGTTTGGTGCTGGCGTACTTCTTCTTGGCCATCTCCTGCCTCTAAGTGGTTTCTGCGTTCTGCTGGTTGGCGGTCATACGTGCGACTTGGCCACGATCTCCTCCGCGAGGCTCTGTGGCAGTCCCTGGTAGTGATGGAATTCCATGCTGTAGCTGGCGCGGCCCTGAGTCATGCTGCGCAGGTCGGTGGCATAGCCGAACATCGACGCGAGCGGCACCTCCGCGCGCACGATCTGGGAGGTGGCGCGTCCTTCCATACCGAGGATGTGACCGCGCCTGCCGGTGAGGTCGCCCATCACGTCGCCCATGAACTCCTCGGGCATGGCGACATCCACGCGCATGATCGGTTCGAGCAGCACGGGCTGCGCCTTGCGCATCCCGTCCTTGAACCCTATCGAGCCGGCGATGGAGAACGCCTGCTCACTCGAGTCGACCTCGTGGTACGAGCCGTCGACGAGCGTCACCTTAACGTCGACAACAGGGAACCCTGCGACGATGCCGCTCGACAGCGAGTCCGAGATGCCGCGCTCGACCGGGCCGATGTACTCGCGCGGCACCGAGCCGCCGACGATCTTGTTGACGAACTCGAAGCCCTTGCCGGCTTCGTTCGGCTCCAGCTCGAGCTCCACGTGACCGTACTGGCCGCGCCCACCCGACTGGCGGACGAAGCGGCCGGTGCCGTGCGCCGGGCGGCTGATCGTCTCACGGTACGAGACCTGAGGACGTCCCACGTTCGCCTCGACCTTGAATTCGCGCAGCAAGCGGTCGACGATGATCTCGAGATGCAGCTCGCCCATGCCCGAGATGATGGTCTGGCCGCTCTCCTCGTCGGTCTTGACGCGAAAGGTCGGGTCTTCCTCTGCGAGCTTCTGCAGCGCGAGCCCCATCTTGTCCTGGTCCGCCTTGCTCCGCGGCTCGACCGCGACGGAGATGACGGGCTCCGGAAACGTGATCGATTCGAGGACGATGGGCGCCTTCTCGTCTGAGAGCGTGTCTCCGGTGGTCGTCTTGCGCAGACCGATCGCGGCGGCGATGTCGCCAGCGCGCACCTCCTCGATCTCCTCGCGATGGTTGGCGTGCATCTGGAGGATGCGGCCCACCCGCTCGCGCTCGCCCTTGCTCGCGTTGTAGACGTACGAGCCGCTCTTCAGCACGCCGCTGTACACGCGGAAGAACGTGAGCTTGCCGACGAATGGATCCGTCGCGATCTTGAAGGCCAGCGCCGCGAACGGCTCGTCGTCGCTGACCGTGCGCTCGGGCGGGGTCTTGTCGCCCAGCGGGACGCCGCGGATCGCCGGCTTGTCGAGCGGCGAGGGCAGGTACTCGACGACCGCGTCCAGCATCGGCTGCACGCCCTTGTTCTTGAGCGCGGAACCCGCGAGCACGGGGACGATCCTGGTGCCGATCGTGCCGATGCGGATGCCGCGCTGGATCTCCGCAATCGAGAGCTCCTCGCCCTCGAGATACTTGATCATCAGCTCGTCGTCCATCTCCGCGACGGCCTCGAGCAGGTCGTGGCGGTACCGGGCGACGAGCTCTCGCATCGATTCCGGGATCTCCGCGCGCTTCAGCGTCGTGCCCAGCTCATCGGTGTAGACGATCGCCTCCTGGCGGACGAGGTCGACCATCCCCTTGAAGTCCGACTCGGCTCCGATCGGCAGCTGCACCGGTACGGGCCGCGCGCCGAGGCGCTCGCGTATCGACGCCACCGACGCGTAGAAGTCCGCCCCGACCCGGTCCATCTTGTTGATGAAGGCGATGCGTGGCACGCCGTAGCGGTCGGCCTGCCTCCACACGGTCTCGGACTGCGGCTCGACGCCGGCGACGCCGTCGAACACCGCCACGGCGCCGTCGAGGACGCGGAGGCTCCGCTCCACCTCGACCGTGAAGTCCACGTGTCCGGGCGTGTCGATTATGTTGATTCGGTGGCCGCGCCACTCCGCGGCGGTGGCGGCCGAGGTGATGGTGATGCCGCGCTCCTGCTCCTGGACCATCCAGTCCATGGTCGCGGCGCCCTCGTGCACCTCCCCCATCTTGTGGATGCGCCCCGTGTAGAACAGGATCCGCTCGGTCGTGGTGGTCTTGCCCGCGTCGATGTGGGCCATGATCCCGATGTTTCGGGTCTTCTCCAACGGGAACGCGCGGGTCTTGACTGCGACGCTCATCTCAGTATCTGAAGTGCGAGAAGGCCTTGTTCGACTCGGCCATCTTGTGCGTGTCTTCCTTGCGCTTCACGGACGCGCCGACACCGTTGGCGGCGTCCATGAGCTCAGCGGCGAGCTTGTCGGCCATGCTCTTGCCGCCCCGTGCCCTCGCGTAGCGGATGATCCAGCGCCGCGCGAGCGCCTGACGCCGGTCGTGACGGATCTCGACCGGCACCTGGTACGTGGCGCCGCCGACACGCTTCGGCTTCACCTCGAGGATCGGCGTGACGTTGCGCATCGCCTGGTCGAACACGTCGAGCGGTTCTTTGCGCGAGGAGCGCCGGATCTTCTCGAACGAGCCATAGATGATCTTCTCGGCGATGCTCTTCTTGCCGCGCATCATCAGGCAGTTCACGAACTTGGCCACTCCGACGTTGGCGTAGATCGGATCCGGGAGGATGACGCGCCGTTGGACGCGCGCTCTGCGCGGCATGTCAGGAGCCCTTCTCGGCTTTGGCGCCGTACTTGCTGCGGCCCTGCTTGCGGTTCTTCGTGCCGGCAGCGTCCAGCGTGCCGCGGATCACGTGGTAGCGAACGCCGGGCAGGTCACGCACCCTGCCGCCGCGGATGAGCACCACCGAGTGCTCCTGGAGGTTGTGCCCGATCCCGGGGATGTACGCGGTCACCTCCACCTTGGTGGTCAGGCGGACACGGGCCACCTTGCGAAGCGCCGAGTTGGGCTTCTTGGGCGTGGTCGTGTACACGCGAACGCAGACACCCCGGCGCTGCGGCGAACTGCGCAGCGCGGGGGCCTTCGTCTTCTTGGTGGGGCTGGACCGACCCTTTCGGACCAGCTGCTGGGTGGTGGGCATGAGTTCAGAGAGGATGGAGAATTGCGCCTGCCACGACACAGGGCGCGCGAATACAAAAGCGCTCGTGGAGCGAAGGAGAATCCTACCAAAGAAACGCCCTCGAACACGCTTTGGTGTGGACGAGGTCGTTGAGCGCCTCCTGCTCCTCAGGCTGGAGGGCGACCCCGGCCCTTCCCTCTGCCGGGGAAAGCCGGGGGGCGTCGGGCCCGACCATCGCTCGCCTTCAGGGAGGCCAGCGGCTCGAGCTCGTCCTCGACGGAGGCGAGCCCCGCGGCGACCACGGCGTCGACGACCTCGCGAGCCGGCTTGTAGACCGCCCCGGACTCGTCGAGGGGCACGCGCCCGTCGGCGTTGACCAGGATGCCGGCCCGGCGGTAGTCGAGGTCGGTCGCCGCCTGGTCGAGGGAGCGCATGGCGGCCGACCGGGACATCCTCCGGCCGGCGCCGTGGTTCACCGAAAAGGCGGTGAGGGCGGCTCCGGTGCTGGGGCGCAGGCGAAAGCTGAGGTCGCGGTTGCTGCCGGGGATCAGCACGGGGTGGCCGTCGGCCGCCCACGGCGTGCCCCGCAGCGCCGGATGACCACCGGGAAAGGCGCGCGTCGCGCCCTTCCGGTGCACCCAGACGTCGCCGAGGTCGGGGTGGACCTCGTGCTGCACGAGGTTGTGGCTGATCTCGTAGATCGGCACCAGGTCCTCGCCGAACGTCGTCCGGAAGGCGGCGGCGACGCTCTCCATGAGGATGAGGCGGTTCACCGTGGCGAAGTTGCCTGCCGCGGACACCGCGTTCAGATACGCGGCGCGATGCGGCGAGGCGGTAGGGAAGTACCCGAGGTCGAGCTCCTGGATCTCCGGCCGCTCCTGCCGGGCCAGCGCGAAGTAGTTGGTGGCCAGGCCGTGCCCAAACCCCCGGCTCCCCGTGTGGAGCTGCACGTGCAGGGTGCCGCCGGCCCGGCTGCGCTGCAGCTCGATGAAGTGATTGCCACCACCGAGGCTGCCCAACTGCGCCACCCCCCGCTCCGGCCGGCCCGGGCCGCCCCACGGGATGGACCACGAGTCGTCGACCGGGAGGCGACCGCGCTCGCTGAGGTCTCGATCGAACGGGTGGCCGTGGGCTCGTCCGAAGTACTCGGCGCCGCCCCTCACGATCCGCTCGAACTCCGCCCGGTCGATCCGGCGGAAGGGGCCCCTGGAGGGCTCGCCGGCGCCCATGGCCACGCGGGAGAGCACCTCGCGGTTGAACTCGAGGCGCCGCTCTGGCGTGGCCGCCTCGGCGGGCACCGCGCTCGCCGCGGCCACCATCCCGCAGCTGATGTCGAAGCCCACCGGGCCCAGGGCGATCGCCCCGGACGCGTGATCGGTGACGATCACCGACCCGACGGGCACGCCGTAGCCGATGTGGGCGTCGGGAGTGAGCACGACGAGCTTCACCCCCGGAAACCGGGTCGCGTTGACGAGCTGCGGGTAGATGCCGTCCTCGAGCTCCTCCAGCAGTCTCGGGCTGAATACCAGCCGGACGGGAACGCCGCGCGTGTCCTCGGTGGCCAGTGAGTACCACCCGGGGCCGCCCCGCACGGCGGCCTCCTTCCACCGCTCCGCCAGGGGGCTGCGAGGCATCGTGATATTCTCGGCGACCGTCAGCAGCCGGGCTGCTGAATTCCGCCCGAGACCGCAGGCGTGGCGCGGGCCACTCAATCTCCTGCGCAGGTGAGGAGCAATGGCAACCGCAACCGAGGCGACATCTGTCCGCGCAGGCCAGCGCAAGCGCGACGCCGTCGCGAGCCTGACCGAGCGCCTCTCCAGAGCCACGTCGGCGGTCATCACCGACTACCGGGGGCTCACCGTCGCCCAGCTCGAGGAGTTGCGCGCCCGCCTGCGAGGCCAGGGCATCGACTACGTCGTGGTCAAGAACACGCTGGCGCGGCGGGCCGCCGAGGAAGCAGGTGTGGGCGCCTTCGCCGAGGTGCTCCGCGGGCCGGTGGGCCTGGCGCTCGGCTACGGGGAGCTCTCGGCGCCGGCGCGCATCCTCAACGAATACTTCCGCGCCAACCGGCGGCTCCCGATGGTCGCGGGCCTGGTGGAAGGAACCGTCCTCGACGCCGAAGGCGTCCGGACGCTGGCGGAGCTGCCATCGCGCGAGGCGCTTCTGGCCCAGCTCGCCGGGACGCTGCAGGCCCCGCTCACCCGTCTCGCCGGCGCCCTCGATTCGATCCTCTCCACGTTCGCGGCCACGCTCGACGCGTACCGCGAGAAGCTCGAGACCGCCTGAGCGGTCAGCCAACCACCATTAAGAAAGGAGACCCCGCGATGGCCACCAAGACCCTCACCCCGGAGGAGTTCGTCGACGCCCTCCAGCAGTGGACCGTGCTCGACGTCGTCAACGCGGTCAAGCTGATGGAGGACAAGCTCGGCATCAAGGCGGCCGCCCCGGTGGCCGTCGCGGCAGCCCCGGCAGCCGGCGGCGCCGCTGAGGCCGTCGCCGAGGAGCAGACGGAGTTCAGCGTCGTCCTGACCGCGGCCGGGGATTCGAAGATCAACGTGATCAAGGCGGTCCGGGAGATCACGAGCCTCGGTCTCAAGGAGGCCAAGGACCTCGTCGACGCCGCGCCCAAGCCGGTTCGCGAGGGCGTCCCCCGGGCCGAGGCCGACTCGATCAAGGCCAAGCTGGAGGAGGCGGGCGCCTCCGTCGAGGTGAAGTAGCGCCTTCCAAGCCGGCGCCGAAACGCTTCGAGCTCTTCGAGCGCACCGAAGGGTGCGCTAAACGGACTGAGATCGGGCCAAATTTGCTACGATACGAGTTCGTGCCTGCAGCCTTCTGCGCCCGCGCGCATACCTTCTCGGGGGAACTCTAGCACATGGCTCTTGCGACTTCCAGTCCTTCCGCTCGCCTGAACTACGGACGGATCGCCGACAAGCTACAGGTCGGCAATCTGATCCAGACACAACTGGATTCATTCCAGTGGTTCAAGACAGAGGGATTGCGCGAGCTTTTCAATGAGATCAACCCCATCACCGACTACTCGGGAAAGAACTTCGAACTGCGCTTTCTCGATTATGAGTTCGGGGCGCCCAAATTCGACGAAGAGGAGTGCAGGCAGCGGGACATCACGTTCTCCGCTCCGCTCCGGATCAACACCCGCCTCCACATCAAGACGGGGGAGAACGCCGGCGAGATCAAGGAGGCCGAGGTCTTCATGGGCGACTTCGCGATGATGACCCCGGAGGGGACCTTCATCGTGAACGGCACCGAGCGCGTGGTGGTGTCCCAGCTGGTGCGCTCCCCAGGCGTGTACTTCACGGCCACCGAGGACCGGGCCACCGGCCGGACGCTGTACTCGGCCAAGCTCATCCCCAACCGGGGCGCCTGGCTGGAGATCGAGACCTCGAGCAAGGACGTCCTCACGGTCAAGATCGACCGCAAGCGCAAGGTGCCCGTCACCGCGCTGGTCCGCGCGCTCGGCTACGGGACCAAGGAGGACATCCACGCCTTCTTCACCGACGTGGACACCGATCCCGAGCACCAGTACATCGCCGCCACGCTGGAGAAGGACGCGACCGCCAGCGTCGAGGAGGCGCTGGTCGAGCTGTACCGCAAGATCCGCCCCGGCGACCCGCCCACCGTGGAGAACGCGCGCAACCTGCTCACGTCGCTCTTCTTCAACGGGCGCCGGTTCGACCTCTCCAAGGTGGGCCGCTTCAAGCTGGACAAGAACCTCGGCATCAGCGAGGACGAGGCGCGTGAGCGCGCGCTCGACAAGGACCGCCGCGTCCTCGACAACCAGGACTTCATCTCGATCATCCGCAAGCTGATCCAGCTCAACAACGGGCTCGGCGAGGCGGACGACATCGACCACCTGGGCAACCGGCGGGTGCGCGCGGTCGGCGAGCTGCTGCAGAACCAGTTCCGCATGGGCCTGATCCGGATGGAGCGGATCATCAAGGAGCGGATGACGATCTGCGATGCCGCGACCGTGACCGCAGCCAGCCTCATCAACGCCCGGCCGGTGGTCGCCGCCATCAAGGAGTTCTTCGGCAGCAGCCAGCTGTCCCAGTTCATGGACCAGACGAACCCGCTCGCCGAGCTCACGCACAAGCGCCGCCTCTCGGCGCTCGGGCCGGGCGGCCTGAGCCGCGAGCGCGCAGGCTTCGACGTGCGTGACGTGCACCACAGCCACTACGGACGCATCTGCCCCATCGAGACGCCGGAGGGGCCGAACATCGGCCTCATCGGCTCGCTCGCCACGTTCGCGCGCGTCAACGAGTTCGGCTTCATCGAGACGCCCTTCCGGCGCGTGAACCGCGACGGGGCGGGCAACCCCGTGGTGAGCGACGACATCGTGTTCCTTTCCGCCGACGAGGAGGACAAGTACAACGTTGCGCAGGCCAACGCACCGCTCGACGAGAAGGGCCACTTCACGGTCTCGCACGTCGCCTGCCGCAGCCGGCACACGTTCCGCGACCTGCCGGTCACCGAGGTGGACTACATGGACGTGTCGCCGAAGCAGACCGTCAGCGTCGCCACCGCGTTGATTCCCTTCCTCGAGCACGACGACGCGAACCGCGCGCTCATGGGCTCGAACATGCAGCGCCAGGCGGTGCCGCTGCTGGTCACCGAGTCGCCGATCGTGGGGACGGGCATGGAGTCCCACGCGGCCACCAACTCGGGAGAGATGGTGATCGCGCGCAAGCCGGGGACCGTCGTGGGCGTGTCCTGGCCCGAGCCCAGCGCGGCCGACCGCTCGGTCGAAAAGCTGCTGAGCGGACAGGACTTCGGCATCGGCATCCTGGTTCGTCCTGACGACGGCGGACCCGACCAGTGGTACGGGATCCACAAGTTCGTGCGCAGCAACCAGGGCACCTGCCTGAGCCAGCGCATCATCGTGAAGACGGGCGAGCACGTCGACGCCGGCCACGTGCTGGCGGACGGACCGTCCACCGCCGAGGGTGAGCTCGCGCTGGGCCGCAACGTGCTGGTCGCGTTCATGCCCTGGGAGGGCTACAACTTCGAGGACGCGATCCTCATCAGCGAGTCCGTGGTGCGCGAGGACAAGTACACGTCGATCCACATCGAGGAGTTCGAGATCGAGGCGCGCGACACCAAGCTCGGCCCCGAGGAGATCACGCGCGACCTTCCCAACATCGCCGAGGAGTCCCTGAAGAACCTCAACGAGCGGGGCATCATCTACATCGGCGCGGAGGTGCACCCCGGCGACATCCTCGTGGGCAAGATCACGCCCAAGGGCGAGTCCGAGCTGAGCGCCGAGGAGCGCCTGCTGCGCGCGATCTTCGGTGAGAAGGCGCGCGAGGTGCGCGACTCGTCGCTGCGCGTTCCGCACGGAGAGCGCGGCATCGTCGTGGACGTCAAGACGTTCAGCCGCGACACGGGTCATGAGCTCCCCCCCGGCGTCAACGAGCTGGTGCGGGTGTACGTCGCCAACAAGCGGAAGATCGCGCAGGGCGACAAGATGGCCGGGCGCCACGGCAACAAGGGCGTCATCGCGCGAATCCTCCCCATCGAGGACATGCCGTACCTGCCCGACGGCACGCCGGTCGAGATCGTGCTCAACCCTCTGGGCGTGCCGAGCCGGATGAACCTCGGGCAGGTGCTCGAGACGCACCTGGGCTACGCGGCGCACGCGCTCGGACTGAAGGTCGCGTCGCCCGTGTTCGACGGCGCGCCCGAGGAGCTGATCGAAGACGAGCTCGAGCGCGCCGGTCTGTCGCGCAGCGGCAAGGTGCGCCTGCGCGACGGCCGGAGCGGTGAGTACTTCGACCGCGACGTGACGGTCGGGTACATCTACATGCTCAAGCTTGCCCACCTCGTCGAGGACAAAATCCACGCCCGGAGCACGGGCCCGTACTCGCTCGTTACGCAGCAGCCGCTGGGTGGCAAGGCGCAGTTCGGCGGCCAGCGCTTCGGCGAGATGGAGGTGTGGGCGCTCGAGGCCTACGGGGCGAGCCACATCCTGCAGGAGATCCTCACCATCAAGAGCGACGACATCGTCGGGCGCGTCAAGGCCTACGAGGCGATCGTCAAGGGTGAGAACACGCTCGAAGCGGGCATCCCCGAGTCCTTCCGCGTGCTCGTGAAGGAGCTGGAGGGCCTGGCGCTCGGTGTCGAGATCCAATCAGAGGACGAGAACCAGATCGTGCTGGGAGAGGAGGACGTTCCCGACATCCCGCTCGATCTCGGCATCCACCTCGAGCGCGACGAGCGCGACGACGTGGACGAAACTCGGTGAGAACGCTGGAGAATCCGCACCCGACCACCGCGATTTTTCAGCGCACGGAATCGGTGTCGGCTGCCGGCGGAGTGAATCCGCCTTCGCCGGGAAAACCAATCAGGGAATCAAAGCGAGGCACATGCTGAAACTCGAGAACTTCGACGCGCTGCGGCTGTCCATCGCCAGCCCGGAGATGATCCTCTCCTGGTCGCACGGCGAGGTGACCAAGCCGGAGACGATCAACTACCGCACGCTCAAGCCGGAACGCGACGGGCTCTTCTGCGAGAAGATCTTCGGCCCGACCAAGGACTGGGAATGCCACTGCGGCAAGTACAAGCGCTATCGGTACAAGGGCATCATCTGCGACAAGTGCGGCGTCGAGGTGACCCGCGCCAAGGTGCGCCGGGAGCGCATGGGGCACATCAAGCTCGCCTCTCCGGTCTCGCACGTCTGGTACTTCAAGGGCATTCCGTCGCGCATGGGGCTTCTGCTTGACATGAGCCCGCGCAATCTCGAGAAGGTCCTCTACTTCGCCAACTACATCGTCACCTCGGTCGACGAGAAGGCTCGCGCGGAGCTGCTCGCCAAGCTGGACCCTGACGCCGACGAGCGCGTCGCCACGCTCAAGCAACAGCTGGAGACGGGCGAGGTCGATCGCCGTCCCGAGCTCGAGGCACGCATCGCCGAACGCGAGCACGCGCTCGGCGACACGCGGGCGCAGCTCGAGGCCGAGCGCGACCGGCGTGTCAACTCGCTGCGTGAGTCCGCCGCGGAGCTGGACAGCCGCATCCAGGAGACGAAGGGCCGCAAGGCCCCGGCGAACTTCACGCTCACCGACTCGATCACGCACGAGGTGGTCGCCAAGAAGGGCGAGACGCTCGACGAGGATCTCGCCATCGAGGTGCAGCGCCGCGCGCAGGAGCGCGAGCAGGAGATCATCGACGACATCGCGGCCCGCACCCAGGCCGCCGAGGACACCGCGGCAGCCGATGTCGCGGCGCTGCGCGGCGAGATGGAGGGCGAGCGCGCCGAGCGCGAGTTCTCTGCGCGCGATGAGCTGGAGAATCGCAAGGCCGAGGTTCAGCGCATGCGCGAGGAGCTCGAGGCGCTGGCGCCTCGCCAGCTGCTCACCGATTC
>Ga0307477_10000180_pt1 | contig 87844 bp, 69 predicted proteins | sample atmos_gasesECM2C_FD_203316 | JGI IMG/M metagenome (GOLD analysis project Ga0307477, IMG submission 203316) | Hardwood forest soil microbial communities from Morgan-Monroe State Forest, Indiana, United States - atmos_gasesECM2C_515 | ecosystem: Environmental > Terrestrial > Soil > Temperate...
AGCCCGCCGCGCTGTTGTACGCCTCATACAGACCATCGTTGAACTTGAGGGCCGGATCGGTGTGGTTCGGGGTCACAAACGAAGGCGTCGTCCGCGTAAAACTCAACGATGTCGACCAGAGAAAGCGTGGTGACGCGGTGCGCGTGTAAGTGATGACCCCGTTCCGCTGCCGATCCACGTACTGCACGCCAAAGCTCGGATCGAGCAGCGTTTGATCCGGATTTGTTGTCGGTCCCGTCAGATTGTCGTAATTAAATCGACCAAACAATTGTCCTTTTGCGGCAACTTTCTGATCGATGCGGATCGAAAACTGATCCGTGTCCGTGTTCACGTTTGAAGGCGCAGCATAGGTTCGCGCACCATACGGGCCGGTTGGGTTGTTGGGGAGTGGATAGCGGGCCAGCACCGCAGCAATTGCCGGATTCACCGGTACCAGCAGCGTGTCCCTGCTGCCGTCCGGGTACGTCACTACATCCTGGCCCCGCCTCTCCGCTGCCGTAGGTACAGCCAGCACCTGGGTCGTTCCGAGCACCTGCCGGAATCCCTGATACTGCACAAAATAGAACGTGCGGTCGCGTCCGTCATACACGTTCGGCAACACGACTGGCCCGCCGTTCGTAAATCCGAACTCGTTTCGCCGGAACGGAGGGATACGGCCCGGGTCCGCAATCGACGGGTGATCGAAATAATTCCGCGCATCGAGGGCGGAGTTCCTTAAAAACTCGAAGAATGACCCGTGAAAACCGCTTTTCCCGGACCGTGTCACGATGTTGGTGAAGCCTGCCGCGCCGCGCCCGATGTCCGCCGGCATCCCGCCTGAGCTTGACTGCAACTCCTGAATCGCATCTACGTTGAAATTCGTGAACGTGCTCCCGCCCATCTCTGGATCGCTGACATCCGCATTGTCCATCGCGAACACAGCCTCGACGCCGCGCTGTCCGTTGATGGCGAACTGCTGGGTGAAATTCGTCTGCCCGTTCACGTCGGTCATTGTGCCCGCTGCTAACAACAACAGCGTGCTGAAGTCGCGTCCATTCAACGGCAACTCATTTACCTTTTGGCTGGAGAGTTTCTCCCCGCTTGTTCCGCTGGCGGCGTTCGAAGTTGTGCTCGGGTTCCCATTCGAGACTCCCGCAGAAGTTTGCGGATTGGCTCCTACCGACAGCACGTTTTGATCGGATACCGTCAGCATGACTGCTACGCCGGTGATATCCACTCCAGTTGACGCTGTCGGATCTCGCCCGGGCAGTTGCACGCTCACGCGATTTGGCCCGCGTCGAATGTCCGCAATCGCGAACCTTCCGTCGCTTCCCGTCACTGCTGTCATTCTCTCTTCACCGGCCGCCGTGTATACCGTTACCTTCGCTCCGGCCGCAGGTTCACCGGCAGCCGTGCGTACGACACCGGTCCACGCTGGCGCAGACGGAGAACTCTGTTGCGCTTCGAGCGAGACCGCGACCATCAGTCCCAGTAGCAAACACCTCTCTACCAGTCGGAAGGCCTTATGAAAGGTTCGAGCTATGGCGTGTTCCTTTGCGTAGCGGAATTCATACATGACAAATTTCCTCGAGTGAAGACGGAATGCTATCGAGTGCATGAAGCCTTTGATCGCGCAGCATAGACCCTTGTCCCGGTCCGTCATAGGTCGACGCGGCGTACTTATAGAAGTGTCGAACCGCTTCGGTTTACGTACGTGTGACTTCTATGCCTTGGGAGCGGTAAGGATTCAGGACATCTTCCTCTGATGCATCGGTGATCAAACGCGTCAGTCGGGAAGCAGGACCGACCAGGTAAGGCAGAGAGGTCCCCATTTTCCCAAGTGAAATCAGGCCAACCACTTCCGTTGAAGCCCCGATCATCGCTTGCTTCACGTACGCTTCTTCTCGGTCGCCGACGGTTATTCCGACCTCCGGGTGCAAACTGCACATTCCGAGAAAACATAGATCAGCGCGAATGGATTCGACTTGACGAATGGTCTCGATGCCTGTCGTGACCCGCGCCTCTTTAAGAAAATTTCCTCCGAGCATCAGCACGCTCAACTTCGGGTGATCCGCCAACGCCAGCGCAAGCGGTGGGCTGTTGGTAACAATCGTCGCCGAACACTCTCTTGAAAGGTAGGAAGCAATTCTTAGATTAGTGGTACCTCCATCAATCAGCACCACATGACGGTTGCGGATCATGTCAGCCGCCGCTCGAGCAATTCCGATCTTGCTCTCCATGTCGATTTGCTGGCGAGACAGGAATGGAACGGCCTCGGCACGGCGAGGCAGGGCGCCGCCGTGTACCCGTTGGATCTTTCCCGAACTCGCCAATTCGCGCAGATCTCGACGAATCGTGTCTTCAGAGACCCTGTATCGACTGCTCAGGTCCGCGGCGAGGACTCGGCCCTCACTGCCAAGCAGCTCCAGGATGTACTGGTGGCGCTCTTCCTTTAGGGCGATTTGGCCTGCTTCCGCTTCTGGTTTCATGGTGCCCATTGCACGAATACGCTTGGTTATGCTCGTATGTACGTATATTGTCCGATTTATGCATGGTACTGCCAAACGTAGCGCCATACAAGGTCGTTCGCAAAAGCGTTCGGTCCGAGCAGCCGTCATCGATTACGGAAACGTTCTTTGCCTCGAGCAAACGCCGGCAACCGGACGGAACAAATTCCTAGCCACTGCGGGTCAGCGTTCTTGCAGCAAAATGAGCCATGCGGCATCTTGGCTACAGATGTACGGATAGGACGGCGTACGATACGGGATTATTGGTCCCAGTTCCAGTTTGCGAATTGTTCGCGGAGGGCTCGTTTTTTGAATTTGCCGACGGAGGTGCGGGGGATGGCGTCGAGGAAGACGAAGGCGTCCGGGAGCTGCCATTTGGCGAAGGATTTAGCGAGGAAGGCGCGCAGTTCTTCGAGCGTGGCCTTGGCGCCGTCCTTGAGGACGACCGCGGCTAGGGGGCGCTCCTGCCATTTGGGGTGGGGGATGCCGACGACGCAGGCTTCCTTTACGGCGGGGTGACCCATGAGGGCGTTTTCCAGGTCCACGGAGCTGATCCATTCGCCGCCAGACTTCACCAAGTCCTTGGCGCGGTCGACGATCTTGACGTAGCCGTCTTCGTCCATAGTGGCGACGTCGCCGGTGCGGAACCAGCCGTCGTCGGTCCAGCGATGCGACTGGTCGGGCGCATTATAGTAGCTTGCGGCGACCCAGGGGCCGCGGATTTCGATCTCGCCGGAGGAGACGCCGTCCCAAGGGGCTTCGGAGGGTTCACCTGCGGGCCCTTCGGGGCGCATCAGACGGATCTCCACAAAGGGCGAGGGCCAGCCTTGCTTCGAGCGAGTTTCATACTTCTTGTCTTCGGGCCAGTCGCGCATGTGGGGCCGGAGCCCGCCGGAGGTGCCGATGGGAGTGGTTTCGGTCATGCCCCAGAGATGCTTGATCTGTATGCCGAAGCCGTCCAGCTTGCGGATGAGCTCGAGAGGCGGAGCGGTGCCTCCGCACACGACGCGAATGGGCGCGTCAAATTTCCAGCGGCCGGGATTTTTTTCGAGCGCTTCCAGGACGCCGAGCCAGACTGTGGGGACGCCGCACGCGATGGTGACGCCTTCCTGGAGCATTAAATCCAGAATGCTTTCGGGATCGACATGGGGGCCGGGAAGGACGAGGCGCGCGCCGAGCATGGTACAGGCAAAGGGCAATCCCCAGGCGTTGGCGTGGAACATGGGAGCGACGGGAAGAACGGTATCGAAGTGGCCCATGCCGAATACTTCTCCGAGGCCGCACGCAAACGAGTGCAGCACCAGCGCGCGGTGAGAGTAGATGACGCCTTTGGAAAAACCGGTGGTGCCGGAGGTGAAGCACATGGCGGCGCCGTCGTTCTCGCCGATGGGCGGGTAGCGAAAATCGCCGCTGGCTCCAGCGAGAAGCTCTTCATAGTTCAGAAATCCTTCTGGCATGGTGCCGCAACCGTGAGGGACGACGATAACGTGTTCGAACGGCGCATCGTCGCGGAATTTCTCGTAGACCGGGAGGAGCACGTCGTCAATCAGAAGAAACCGATCGGCCGCATGCCTGGCGATTGCGGCGATCTCATGGGGATGGAGGCGGAGATTCAAGGTGTGCAGGATGCCGCCGGCGCAGGGCACGCCGAAGAAGGCTTCGAGGTGGCCGGAGTGATTCCACATCATGGAAGCGACGCGGTCGCCGGATCGCATGCCGAGTTTAGTAAGGGCTTCTGAAAGGAGGCGCGCGCGGCGATAGAATTCGCCATAGCAGCTGCGCGCGATGGACTTGTCGGGCTTGCGAGAAACGATCTCGACGCGTGAAAAGATTTTTCCGGCGCGCTCCAGAATGGTGGGGAGCGTCAGCGGAAAATCCATCATCGTGCCGTGCATAGGCCCTCTCGGGTGGGGTGCAGTTTGCGCGCATCGTATCATTTTTCCGCGGCAAAGGGGAAAGGCGCGGACTGCGCACCCTGAGATTCCGTTGCTGTGCATGGAGAATTTCCCGTTGCAAAAGGGGTCAATTTCCGGGAGGATGCAACAGACCGCTGAAGTGCCGGTCTCGCTCCCGCGGCGGCCCCGTGTGTCCGCCACCCCGTGATCGAAAGCTGTCCCTTCGGCGCGCTCCGCGACTCGCACTTGGGTTCCGGGCAGAAGGAGTGAGAGGTGAAGAAGCTCTACATCGGGAATCTTCCGTTTTCCGCGACGGAAGAACAGCTGAACGAGTGGTTCTCGCAAATCGGTGTAACCCCTTCGGGCGTCAATCTCATCCGCGATCGTTTCACGGGTCAGTCACGGGGCTTTGCGTTCGTCGAAGTGAACGCTGACGAAGACGCGGAGCGCGCGATCAACTCCCTAAACGGACAGAATTTCGGCGGGCGAAACCTCGTGGTGAATGAAGCGCGTCCTCAAGCGGAACGCGGAGGCGGCGGTGGCGGCGGGCGTGGTGGATACGGCGGCGGACGCGGCGGCCATGGTGGCGGCGGTGGTGGACGCGGCGGCCACGGCGGCGGTGGCGGGCGCGGCGGTGACCGCGGCGACCGCGGCAATCGCTGGTAGGCGGAAAGCCGGAAACGGAGTAGGCAGAGCCCTGCACTGATTCAGGGCGCTTTACTTCCACGGAAGATTCCTACAGGGCATTTCTGTGCGAAGCGGCGTTTGGCACGGTTCTTACCTTCGGCACCCAGGCACGTCTAATCCCATCGGATAGCTGTGGCGGAAGAGTTACGGCGCTTGATGAAAGAGGATTTGGCGCTGGCGGATGCATTTAAATCTATGTTGTATCCCCGCGGTTCATCCGCCGCATTGTGGCCGATCGCTGAGAAAGCTGCTCAGCGACGACTTATTCTGAGGACGCTCCCCGCCCCCTCGCTTGCGTTTTGTCTTTCGAAACATTTTGCCCGGTAACGTGTTTGAAACAACAGGCAAGGAAAATGACTTGCGGGGCGAGTTGTGGAGTATATGAATAACGCGGAGAGTGGCGAGCTGCTCCCCGCGGTGGGATGCGAAGCAAGAGCCAAAAGAACCTTTTAGGTCAGCCGTGCATCCAAAGGGTTGAGTGAGACGTATTCGAGAATGGAATGACGACCTGGCACAAACGCGATTGGCAGCAGTTTTACGAACTGGCGCGCCGCCCCTGGCAGCGTCACCGCCCGCCGCGGCCGGTGTATCCGACGGGTTTGAATCGCGTGTTGCCGGCGCAAGGTTTTAGCTTGTCCGAGTTGGATGACGCGGGCGTCGATCTGGATCTCGCCGAGCGGCTTGGTCTGCCCGTGGATGCCGGGCGCATTGGCGCGTACGGTCCCAACGTTACCGTTCTGCGTGATTTTATCCGCTCTTCGCGGCAGCCCCTGTAAGTCTGGTTTCCTTCCAATAGTCCGAAGTCACTTTCCGTGCGCCAAGAATGTGTTCGCCGCGCACTGTTCCGCGCAGTAGAATGCTCTCCGCTCTTTCGCCTGTTCACGTGAGGCAAATGTGAAACGACTTATGCTGGCTGCGATCTTTGCCAGTTTCTTCGCAGGAAATTCCGGTCCTGAATATTCGATCCAAGCCCTGCGGTATGCCATCTTGCCGGGCTTTCCCGCGGCGGGATTGGTTATGGGAGCGCCGAAGGACGAGAAGATGAATATCGCCATGGTGATCTGGCTGATTCGCGGCGGAGGACGGACAATCTTATTTGACAGCGGGTTTCACCGCGAAAAATGGTTTAAAAATTTTCCGATGACGGACTACCTGCGGCCGGATGAAGCGGTGAAACTGGCGGGTGTCCAACCGGAGGAGGTGACGGACATCGTCATCAGCCATGCGCATTGGGATCACCTGGGCGGAATCGATCTATTTCCGAAAGCCCATGTTTGGATTCAGAAGGACGAATATCGCTATTACACCGGGGATGCGTGGCAGCCGGGAGGGAATCACGGCGGGATTGATCCGGAAGATGTGCGGCAGTTGCTGCAGGTGAATACGGAGGGGCGGTTGCGGCTGGTGGATGGAGACAACGTGGAGATTCTGCCGGGGATTCGCGCCTACACCGGGGCTCGTCACACGTATGCGTCGCAGTATTTGCGCGTCGAGGGGAATCCGGCATTTGTGCTGGCCTCGGACAATTGTTATCTGTACCGCAACCTCGCGGAACATGCGGCGAGCGCCACGTTCAGCGATGCCGATCATGCGGCGAATATTGCGGCTCAGGCGCGCATGATTGAGCTTGCGGGATCGGCCGATCGTGTTGTGCCCGGGCATGACACGCTGCAGTTCGAGAAGTTTCCTACCGAGGGGCGCATCGCCAAGATTAAGTAAGCAATTCCGGCGCTGCGCAAATCCATCTCTCGAGCGAAACGGTGATTAACGCCCCGCGTCAGGCCATTTGTGCGTTGTGGGGGATGCGCGTAAAATAGGGTTTTCGCGCAGACTCTATGGGCTCTCCGTTCAACATCATTTCGAATGCACCGGCGATGCCGATACCGGCGCCGGGCGCGCACCCGCGGCCGGATTGGCTGCGCGTGAAGTTTCTCGGCGGGCAGCGCTATCAGGACTTGAAGCGCATCATGCGCACGCTTGATCTGCACACCGTGTGCGAGAGCGCGCGCTGCCCCAACATGGGCGAGTGCTGGGACCACGGCACGGCTACGTTCATGATTTTGGGGGATATTTGCACGCGCGCTTGCGGGTTCTGCGCGGTGCCCTCGGGGAAGCCGGTGGGCCCGCCGGATGAGGACGAGCCGTTGCGCGTGGCGGAGGCCGTAGCGAAGATGGGGTTGCGCTACGCGGTGGTGACTTCGGTGAACCGCGATGACCAGCCCGACGGCGGGGCGCACCTTTTTGCGCGCACCATCGAGGAGATTCGCAGGCGCGTGCCGGGCTGCAAGGTGGAAGTGCTCATCCCCGATTTTCGTGGCGATTGGGACGCCTTGGATGTGGTCCTGGCGGCGCGGCCGGATATTCTCAACCACAACACGGAAACCGTTCCACGACTCTACCGGCAGGTGCGCAAAGGGGCGGTTTACGAGCGATCGCTGGAGTTGCTGCGGCGTTCGAAAGAGGCGCATCCGGAAGTCCCGACGAAGACCGGACTGATGCTCGGCCTCGGAGAAGAAAAAGAGGAAGTGCTCGCCACACTTCAGGATCTCGCCGCGCAGGGCACGGACATCCTCACCCTAGGCCAATATCTGCAGCCGACGCGCGAACATTTGCCGATCGTCCGCTACGTGCACCCGGATGAATTCGCTGAATTCAAAATCCTCGGCGAAGCGATGGGCTTCAAGCACGTCGAAGCGGGCCCGCTGGTGCGCTCTTCCTACCACGCTTTCGACCAAGCGGAATCCGCGATCAAGCTACTGTAATAGAGTTCCCAACCGTCTCACAGCCACTGCTATTCTGCTCCACTCCGGAGGAGACGGCGTGGTCAAGCGTGTTTCGACCTACTTCGGCGCGGCAGTGGACCAGTCGGTGAAGGGGACGGCGCGACCGCCACGAATCACGGTTGGAATGACGTGGTCAAAACCTTTGTGATCTTTTGCTGAATAATCGAGGATGAGTTGCGGCCCAAGCCCCAAGTCGACTTCATGGAGCGATTCGATGCCGCGGATCAGCCCTTCGCGTGTCAGCTCCTTGCCCGCTTTCTTTAATCCTTCCACCAGTACCATGGCATCCACAAATCCTTCCAGACTCACAAAATTGGGCTGAGCCGAGGGAAAATACTTCGATAGCGAGCGGCGAAACAACGCAACGGTCTTCAGATCCGTCAGGTAATAGGGTGGCACGACCTGGGTGATTACTACGCCATCCGCATCGGCAGCGGCCTCGGAGATTAGTTCGTCCGTACCCACGAACGAAACCGTCGAAAACAGCGGCTTCCAGCCTTTCGCGTGAGCTAGCCTGAGGATGGGAGCAACGGTATTCGAGGGGCCGACGACCACGACCGCTTCGGGGTTTGCCGCTTTTACCGTGTCAACCGCTCCGCCAACCTGGGCTGTCTGCCGCTGATACGATGCGACAGCAATCGGCTCTGCGCCATGCGCTTTCAAGGCTGCTTTGACGCCTTCGAGCACGGCAGCGCCAAACGCATCTTCCGGATAGATCACGCCGATTTTCCTGTAGCCGAGTTTTTCCCACAGGCCCTCGATTTGCTCGCGCGTCTCGTCAAAGTAGGAGGCACGGACATTGACAACCCAGTGGCGCATGGGCACATAGAGCGTTTGCGCGCCGGTAAAGAGCCCCACCAACGGAATTCTGTTGGTTTCGGCCATCGGCACGTACTTCACCGCGGTGGGAGTGCCGACAAAAAAGCCAAGCGCGAATACCTTCTGCTCCATCAACTTGTTGAAGCAAGCCTCTGTTTTCGCCGGATCGTAGCTGTCGTCGTAGGAAATGAGCCTGAGTTTTCGGCCGTCAATGCCGCCAGTGTCGTTGATCATGCTGAAATAGGCTTTGGCTCCATTTACGGTTTCCGTTCCGAGGAAATGCGACGGACCTTCGAGGGCGGAACACGAACCAATCAGGATCTCTTTCTCTGTAACGCCAGGTACGCCCTGCGCGTGCGTGGTCGAGCAAGCCGCGAGAAAGCAACCGCACAATACGCCGAGCCCAAGGCCGAACTTCACCGCAGTGTTTTTCATTGCGCTCTCCAAACTGTGAAATGGCCCCAGGGAATGGACTATGTGTAAGTCTTTCTTAGTCTGGTGCGAGCACGGTGTCAATGCGATTGGGACGCAACGCTGCGTAGAAGTAAGCCTTTTGGATGGGTGTTGAAGGTAGATCCTGAATGCGGAGGAGGCTGTTTGAGGGCAATCGTTAGGACTTTATACGCGGGCCGAGGAGAACGAGCGCCAGGCCCGCGACAAGGAGCGCAATGGAGGCGGCCGCAGGAATTTGCGCCGTCTTCTGCTCATCCACGGTTGCTTTGATGGGACCGATTTTCGCGACTTCTTCCTGCTGGTGATAGTTGAAAGAGGGGTGAACGAGGCCGATCACACCGAGGATCAGGAAGAAGACGCCGAGAAGGATGACGAATCGTTTCATGATGCAAAACCTATCACAATCCCCGCCCGTTGCGTTAGAGATGCAAGCGCGCGCACCAGTGCGCCGATTCGGCGCGATGGTGTTTTCTCTGGTTTGGAGAAGCTTATGAACGGGTCGCTGTCGCTGCGGCTGCGGCGGCAGCTTTCTTGGCGGCCTTGGCAACGGTCGAGGCCTTGCGCCGGCGCTTGGTCTTGGGCGGCGTGGCAGGGGCTTCGCCGATCAATTCGGCCGTCATGATGCTGGTGACGAAAAGCTTGGCGCCGTGATCGTCAAAATCCACTGCGGTGCGCTCCTGGTCGGAAGCAGTCACGATTCCTAGGCCGTACACTTCGTGCTTGATGGTCTGACCTTCTTGCATCACTTGCACAACGTCCTCCTAGACGACTCTTGCTGTCAATGCTTGCTATCCATCTCGATTCGAAACTCTTGGAACGGAAGCCCCAGAAGCGCTGGGGCTCCCCCATCACTCTGGCTAGAGGCTTGTAACGTTCTCCGCCTGAAGGCCTTTGGGGCCCTTTTTAACTTCAAACTCCACCGCCTGACCCTCATTGAGGGACTTGTAGCCGTCCATCATGATTGCGGAGAAGTGCACGAAAACATCTTCTCCCGTCTGGCGCTGGATGAAACCGTAGCCTTTTGAAGCGTTAAACCACTTCACTGTTCCTTGTTCCTTCACTTCCCAACCTCGCATACGCGACCCCAACAGCACGAGGGCCAACGCTATTGGAATTGCTTTGCTCCTCTTGGTCCGTTTGCTGGTGATCCTGAAGCAGTGGACTTCAAGCTGGTCGCGAAGCCAAAAACGCCCCGCGCCCTCCCAAGCGCCGTGACATCACTCCAGCCCGCAAAAAAAGGCCGCAAAACGTCTTCTTGCAGCCCCCCTCGAACGAGTGAAAAAGTAATACAAGAGCAACAAAGGCGACTTAAATAGTATCATAAAATGGAGTCATTGTCCACGCCGAGTCCGGAGTTCCCGACACCCACAGAACCTATGTAAGTATATATAAATAAAAGGCTTACTTTTGCATTGAGGTGGAGAATGTGCCTGCGAATCGCCGAAAAGTACCTACTCGAGTGAATCCGGTTGAAGGCTCAATTCGCCCTTGCCGGATGCCTTTTTCTCCCAATACTGGCGAACCCAGGCTTCCCAGCTTTTTCCGGCGGCCGTGTCGCGGCCGCTAAAAGCCAGTGCCGCAATGTCGGCATAGGCAATCTTTACTCGCTGGGTGGAATCCTTGGGGAGGACGCGCACAAAACTGGCGGCCAGCGTGTCACCGCGAACACGATCAAAAATATAGCCTTCGATCTTGGAGTTGTCCTTGAGTGTCAGCGTAACATCGCCGCGATAGTCGAATGCTTTCTCGAGAGCGATGCGGAGCTCTTCTTCTGTGGCAAGTTCCGGCACCCAATCGTGTACGCCTTCGTGGTGGGTTCCGGGAGCAACTTCAAGAAGGTCGGGGTCGAGGGGAGAGCCTTCCGTGTGGCTGGGCCGGTCCGCGTGCCGAGGACCCGTCATGCACGTGTCTCCTCAAGCTGGTTCTTGCCGGATTGGATCTGCACGAGCGGATTATAGGAGTGCACTGGCGTCACCGGCTCATTCAGCATGGCAAGCGCGTCGGCGTCATCATATTTGGTGGATAACTCTGCTTTGATGGACGCCCAGAGTCCGCGCAGTCCGCTGAAGGTGTAATCCACGGCCGAGGCTTCGTATCCGCTGTGCACCATGCAGTTCGCGCACTTGGGATTGCCGGACTCGGTGCCGTAGTTTTGCCACTCGGTGGTGTTGAGCAACTCCTGGAACGTGTCGGTGTAGCCGTCTTGCAGCAAATAGCAGGGCTTCTGCCAGCCGAAAACGTTGTAGGTCGGCATGCCCCACGGCGTGCAGGCGTACGTTTGCTTGCCCATCAGAAATTCGAGGAAGAGCTTCGATTGATTGAACTGCCAGCTTTTTTTGCGGTTGGCTAAAATCGCGCGGAAGAGCCGCCGCGTGCGCGCCCGGCCGAGGAAGTGCTTCTGGTCCGGAGCTTTGTCGTAGGAATAGCCCGGAGAAAGCATCATGCCCTCGACGCCAAGTTCCATCATTTCATCGAAGAAGGCGCGAACGCTCTTGGGATCGGCGCCGTCGAACAAGGTGGTGTTCGTGGTGACGCGGAAGCCCTGTTTTACCGCTTCTTTTATTCCTTCAACGGCGAGATCGTAGCCGCCTTCGCGACAAACGGAAAAATCATGATGCTCTTTCTGCCCATCCATGTGAATCGAGAAGGTCAGGTATTTGCTGGGCTTGAAGAGGTGGAGCTTTTCCTTGAGGAGCAGCGCATTGGTGCAGAGATAGATGTACTTCTTGCGCGCGACCAATCCTTCGACAATCTTGTCGATTTGCGAGTGCATCAGCGGCTCGCCGCCGGGGATGGAAACCATCGGCGTGCCGCATTCATCCACGGCTTTGAAACACTCTTCCGGCGTCAGTTCTGTCTTCAGGATGTGCGCGGGATATTGAATCTTTCCGCAGCCGGCACACGCCAGATTGCAGCGGAAGAGCGGCTCCAGCATCAAGACGAACGGGTAGCGCTTGCGCCCCGCGAGCTTTTGTTTGAGGACGTAGGTTGCTACCGTCCAAGCCTGAGAGATGGGTACTGGCATTGTCTCCGCTCTAGTTCAAAGGGAAGGGGTCGTGTTGATGGCCCCCCAGCCTCTTCTATTGTAACCGACATTGTAGCCGTTTGCTCCAGAGTCCTTTGCTCGCATGCAAGAACGTGTTCCTCGGTGGCACGGGACGTGCTCCCTCGAAGGCCAGGAATCAACCTCTGCCGGCTTGCTATCCCGAACGGAGGGAGGGCTGCGCCACGGGTGGAGGCGTAGAATCAAGCCATTCAGAGGCTCAAGGAACCGCCGCCACGATGCCGACCCGAAAAAACCTGCTTAGTCTCCTCGCCGATTTCTTGCGCGTCCCGGGCGATGTGGCTGTCGTCGATCGGCGCGGGTACCGTCGGGAAAAGCTGACGTATGTGGAGTTGCGTGCGTATGCCCGCTCCTGGAGTCATGTGCTCGCGGGGCGCGGGATTTCACCCGGGGATCGCGTTCTTCTCTGGGGACCCAACTCCGCCGAATGGGTGGCTTGTTTTTGGGGAATTCTGTTGCGGGGGGCGGTGGTTGTGCCGATGGACACGGCAGCATCACCCGAGTTTGCTCAGCGCGCGATCAAGGACTCGGGTGCAAGGCTCATCTTACGCGATCGGCAGCAGGAGGAGTTTCCCGGCGCGCCACCGTCGATGGTTATCAATGATCTTAAAAAAGACCTAGCGGCCAATCCCGCTGCAGCTTTGGGAGCCGGCGTGGACCCGGGCGATGCTTCCACACGAAACACGATTGCGGAAATCCTGTACACATCGGGCACGACGGGCGAGCCGCGCGGGGTGGTGCTCACGCACGGAAATTTTCTGGCTAATTTGGAACCGCTCGAACGCGGCATCGATCCGTACCGGAACTACGAGCGCTGGTTTCATCCGCTGCGGTTTGTTTCTCTTGTTCCGCTCAGCCATGTGTTTGGGCAATTCATGACGCTGTTCGTTCCGCCACTTCTTGGCGCGACGGTGGTTTTCGAGGCGTCTGCGAATCCTGGGGAAATCATTCGAACGGTGGAGCGCGAACGCGCCACGGCGCTGATTGCAGTGCCGCGGATGCTCGATGTGATGCAATCGGGAATGGAACGCGATCTCGAAGTGCGCGGGCAAACGCACTGGCTCAAACGCACATTTGAGAAGGCGAATGGAAAGAAATTCTTGCGACGCGCCTGGATGTTTCGCCGTATTCATCGCCGCTTCGGCTGGAACTTTTGGGCGTTCATTTCGGGCGGCGCGGCGCTTTCAGGCGAAACGGAGGTCTTTTTCAAGCGCCTGGGCTACGCGGTGGTGCAGGGCTATGGGATGACAGAGACCGCTTCCCTGGTCAGCCTTAATCATCCGTTTCGCGCGACCCCGGGCACGATTGGGAAAGTACTGCCGGGGCGCGAATTCAAGCTCGCCGCGGATGGAGAAATCCTGGTTCGCGGCGAAAGTGTTTCCGCGGGGTATTGGGAAAACGGAGCGCCGCAAAAAACGTCAAAGGAAAATGACGGCTGGTTACGCACCGGAGACCTGGGCGAACTCGATGCGGATGGCAACTTGCGTTTTCGCGGGCGCAAGAAAAACGTCATCGTTACGCCTGCCGGTCTCAACATATATCCCGAAGATCTCGAGGCTGCGTTGAAGAAACAGCCCACGGTCCGCGATTGCGTGGTTATTCCCCTGGATCGCGGCGGCAACGCAGAACCTTGCGCGGTTGTTCTTCTCAATAACCTGCTTTCGGACGGTGACGCGGCGGCGCGCGCGGCCATCGAATCCACCAATGCTTCACTCGCCGAATATCAGCGCATGCGATCTTGGATGGTTTGGCCCGAGCCGGATTTTCCGCGCACGGCCACGGACAAGCCACGCCTCTCTTTGATTGCCGGCCGCGCGGTCGAGATTCTCAATGGGTCCCCAGGGAAGGGCTCTTCGGGTGTGACCCTGAGCCCGTTGCGCGAATTGCTGGCGAGATTTGTACCGTCCGTTCGTGCCGCGAATCACCTTGAAAACGAACTAAATCTCTCTTCCCTTGACCGTGTGGAACTGATGAGTGCTATCGAAACGAAGTTCCACGTGGAACTCAGCGAAACGGCCTTCTCCCATGCGAAGACCGTCGCCGATGTGGAACGACTCCTGCAACAGCCCGCGGCCCGCCACACGGAATACGTTTATCCGCGTTGGACGCAGCGGGAACTGGTGCGCTGGTTGCGTCTGGCGATGTACTACGCAATCGTCTGGCCGGCGACCGAGATTTTGGGACATCCGAAAATCGTCGGCCGCGAACACCTTCGTGATCTCCGCGGCCCGGCGCTGGTAATTTCGAATCACATCACGCGCCGCGCGGACATTGGGCTGGTTCTCGCCGCGCTGCCGCTGCGTTTTCGCCATCGGCTGGCCGTTGCCATGGGTGGCGAGACGTTAGAAGAGATGCGCCATCCTCCCCGCGATTGGTTTTTCGCAATGCGCTGGGCGTATCAGCTCGGCTACTGGCTGGTCACCGCGCTCTTCACTGTTTTCCCACTGCCGCAATTTTCCGGCTTCCGGGAAAGTTTTCGCTTCGCCGGCGAATCGGTGGATCGCGGTTACAGCCTGCTGGTTTTTCCAGAGGGCCGCGTGAACAACACGGCCACGGGCGAAATGGCAGCTTTCCAGAGCGGCATCGGCCTGCTTGCGGAGAATCTCAGCATCCCGATCGTGCCCATGCGGCTTGACGGCGTATGGAAAATGAAGCGCGAACACCGCCGCCTCGCGCACGTCGGTGAGATCACCGTCCGCCTTGGCGCGCCGGTCACCTTCGCTCCCGGCACGAGCCCGGACGAAATCGCACAGCGTCTCGAATCGCTCCTGCGCTCCTTATAGGTTGTTCCACGAAGGCTTAGACCCGTGCCGCAAGCGGCTCGCCAATTTCTGTGGCAAAATAGAAGGTTCGTAGGGCAGATTTATGGCACACCGAACAACACTCGAAGAAGAGCGCCCGGCAAAAACACCGAAAGCGGCAAAAAAGCCCGGAACGGGCGGCGTTGCGAATGGCGCAAGCAAGGAAGGGCGCGAACGCGTTTTCGACGCGTTCCGGCGCTGGGGCTATTTGGAGGCGACGCTTGATCCGCTGGGGTTGTTTGAGCCGCTGAAGCACCCGGACCTGGACGGGCTGACGGGCGAGGCCGCGGAGGAAGCGCGGGACATTTACTGCGGCACGATCGGCGCCGATTTCATGCATCTGCCGGAGCCGGAACGGCGGGGCTGGATCGCGGAGCGTCTCGAAGGGCCCGCGGGTGAAGTGGACCGGCAGAAAATCCTGGAGCGGTTGATTCGCGCCGATTTATTCGAACAGGTTTTGCAGGCGCGCTACCTCGGCACCAAGCGTTTTTCGCTGGAAGGCGTCACGGCGCTGATCCCACTTCTCGATTCGATTCTCGACACGGCGGGTGAACACGGCGCCGTCGAATCCGTTATGGCCATGAGCCACCGCGGGCGGCTGAACGTGATGGTGCATGCGGCGTGCAAGACGCCGCATGAGGTGGTCGCTGGATTTGAAGACGTCGATCCCCGCAGCGTCCTTGGCGCGGGCGACGTGAAGTATCACGTGGGTGCGACAGGCACTTACGTTACGACCACGGGCAAAGAAATCGGGATTCATCTCGTTTCGAATCCCAGCCATCTGGAGGCGGTCGATCCGGTGGCGGTGGGCCGGGTGCGCGCGAAGCAAACGCGCTATGGATTGCGCGGCCCCTATGTGGACCGCTCGGCGGATACGCTGAACAAAGTCGTTCCCATCGTGATGCACGGCGATGCGGCATTCGCGGGCCAGGGCATCTGGGCGGAGACGCTGAATTTCGCGGATCTGAAGGCCAACACCGTCGGCGGCACCATTCACATCATCGTGAATAATCTGATCGGATTCACGACGCGGCCGCAGCAGGAGCATTCTTCGCGTTTTGCATCGGACCTTGCCAAGCGGCAGTCGGTGCCGATCTTTCACGTGAACGGGGAAGATCCCGACGCGGTTGTGCGTGTCGGCAAGCTCGCCACGGAATATCGCGCAAAATTCGGCAGCGACGTCGTCGTGGACATCATCGGTTACCGGCGCCACGGCCACAGCGAAGTGGACGATCCAACGATCACGCAGCCGCTGCTCTACGAACGCATCAAGGATCATCCTGCGCTGTGGAAGATTTACGCCGAGCGCACCGGCATTGACTCGACGCTGTCGGCCGACGCCGTTCGCAAGGAATACGAAGAAGAGCAGTCCAAAGCGCGCGCGCTCAGAAAGATACCGCACCTGCGCAAGTTGCCCGACTACTGGACGCCGTATCAACATGGCCGCTATAGCAGTTCCTACGAAGTGGATACCGGACTCACGCCGGAAAAACTCGCGGAAATCACCGATGGCCTCGTTCGCGTTCCCGAGGGATTTCACATCCATCCGAAAATCGCGAAGCTTCTGGAACAGCGGGCGGAAATGGGGCACGGCAAGCGTGCCGTCGACTACGGCTTCGCCGAGGCCCTGGCGTTCGGCTCGGTGCTGCTCGAGGGGAATCCCGTGCGCCTCACGGGGCAGGATACGGAGCGTGGCACGTTCAGCCAGCGCCATGCGGTGCTCATTGACACGAAAACCGAGCACAACTATCTGACGCTTTCGCATCTCTCCAAGCAGCAGGCTTTCTGCGAGGTTCACAACTCCTCGCTATCGGAAGCGGGCTGCCTCGGTTTCGAATACGGTTTCAGCCGCGACTATCCCGAGGCGCTGGTTTTGTGGGAAGCGCAGTTCGGCGACTTCGCCAACGGCGCGCAGGTGATCATCGACCAGTTCATCAGCGCCGGCGAGGACAAGTGGAATCTTCCTGCCGGACTGGTGATGCTCTTGCCGCACGGCTACGAAGGCCAGGGGCCGGAGCATTCCAGCGCGCGCCTGGAGCGCTTCATGCAGCTCGCCGCCGAAGACAACATGCAGATTTGCCAGCCTTCGAACGCCGCGCAGTATTTCCACATGCTGCGGCGCCAGGCGCGCCGCCCGTGGCGCAAGCCACTCATCGTCTTCACCCCGAAGAGCATGCTGCGCCATCCGGACGCCAGCTCGAATATTGAAGAGTTCACGAAGCCACGTTTCCTGCCTCTCGTCCCGGACGGTGAAATAAAGGATGCCAAGCGCATCCTGATCGCCAGCGGCAAGGTGGGGCACGAGCTGCGAGGGGAACGCCGCCGCCGCAAAGATACGAGCACGGCGATCTTCTTCCTGGACCAGCTTTACCCGCTGCCCCGCACGGAAATCACCGCGGCCCTGGCCGAGCACCCGCATGCGCGCGAAATCGTCTGGGTGCAGGAAGAGCCCGCCAACATGGGCGCCTTGTTCTATGTTTTGCCGCGCCTGGAACGCCTCGCGAAGGCTAGCGGCCTGAGTGTTCGTTCGGTAAAACGCTCGGGTAGCGCCAGCCCGGCCACGGGGTCGGCCAAGGCGCATGAACTAGAACAGAAGACGCTTCTGGCTCTCGCCTTCACCACCGCAAGCAGCGATTAGACGGCGCCCGCCAGCCAGCGAACCCTCTCAGGTCGAAATGGACATTCACGCTCCATTCACATTCATGTAAACGCTTCGTTATCATGCCGAAGCGCACACCTGCGATAATCAAGCGTGTTACCCCAATTCCCGAATGAGCATAAACATCCCAACGCCTATCGCAAACCGCCGACCTACGGTACACTTTCGCCAAGCCGGCGTGCGATGCGATCAACCAGCATGAAACGCGTACTGATCATCGAAGACGATCGCGATATCGTCGAGTTGGTCCGTTACAATCTCGCGAATGAAGGCTTTCAGGTCAGTTCTGCGCAGGACGGCAGCACCGGCCTGAGCACGCTGAAAAAGACGCCACCCGATCTCCTGCTACTTGACCTGATGCTCCCCAAACTTTCCGGCTTGGAAATCTGCCGGGAGATTCGCAGGGACGACTCCTTGAATCGTCTGCCTATCCTCATGCTGACGGCGCGCGGCGAAGAGGCCGACCGCGTTGTCGGGCTGGAGATGGGCGCCGACGATTACGTGACAAAGCCGTTTAGTCCCCGTGAACTGCTCGCGCGCGTCAAGGCACTGCTCCGGCGTGCCGAGCCGCCCGCCGACGCGCCACGGACCATCGAGGTTGGAAAGCTGGCGATCGATCCGGCGTCCTATCGCGTGAGCCATTCCGGAAAGCCGGTACCGCTCAGCACGCTCGAATTCCGGCTGCTTTATTACTTGGCTTCGCGCCCGAATCGCGTTTTCACGCGGGATCAGTTGCTGGATGCCGTGTGGGGAACGGATCGTTTTGTCACGCCGCGCAGCGTGGACGTTTACGTCCGGCGGCTGCGTGAAAAGATCGAATCCGATCCCGAAAATCCCATGCACTTGAAAACCGTGCGCGGCGCGGGCTATTTGTTTGAAACCCGTGCGGCTTAAACTCTTCTGGAAACTTGGCTTCGCGTTCTTCGCTCTGCTGCTGGCAGTCCTGTTGCCGATTGATTTCTACGCCGAGCGTGCCCTGCGGCGCAACTACGAGCGCGCCGGTTTCGAAGAGCTCAGCGCCATAGCGCGCATCGCAGTCGCAAACCCACCGCAGGACTCCTCTCTTTCTCCGGCGCACCCCGAAGAATCCGTCAGCCTTCTAAGCTGGGTCGCGCATTGGGCCACGAGCGGCGTGCGCCTCACCGTTATTCGTTCGGATGGCCGGGTGCTGGCGGACTCACAATCCGACCCGTCGACGATGGAGAATCACGCCCAGCGCCCCGAGGTTCGTGATGCTCTCAGAAACGGCGAAGGCCAATCCAGTCGCCACAGCGTAACCATCAATCGCGATCTCCTGTATTACGCGGTGCGGCTGCCGGTGGCCTCTGGACCTCCCGTTATTTTGCGTTTTGCATTGCCGGCACAGACGACCGATGCGGAGCTGTGGGAATTCCGCCGGCGGCTCTGGCTCTCCTCCTTCGTTATGCTGCTGGTTGCCGGCGCGGCCTCCCTGCTGATTTCCCGCTCCTTCTCGGATCGCGTGGACCGGCTGACCAAGTTCTCACGGCGCGTGGCGGAAGGAGACTTTCGCCCGATTGAAGCGGACCGTTCCGGCGACGGCATGGAAGCTCTGGCGGTCTCGCTGAACGAGACCGCGGCGCGATTGGATCGCACCATTCAAACCCTGACCGAAGAGCGCAACCTTTCCTCGGCCATTCTCGGAAGTATGGTCGAGGGGGTCGCCGTGGTGAATGCCTCCGAACGTCTGGTTTTTGCCAACCCCGGTTTTGCGGAGATTCTTGGCCTGGATGTGCCGCCGCAATCGGGGCGCGCGCTGGTTGAAGTGGTGCGGCAGACCGAGCTCATAGAGGCGGTGCGCCAGGTACTGAAGGGAGAACCGCGCGTGGAGGCCGAAATCGTGACCGGCACGTTGCGCCAGCGCTCCTTCGCGGCCACGGTCGCCTCGGTCCGCGCGGCGGATGCCTCGGGCGCGGTCATCGTGCTGCATGACATCACCGAGCTGCGCAAGCTCGAGCGCGTGCGGCGCGATTTCGTCGCGAATGTCTCTCATGAATTGAGGACGCCCCTCACCGCCATTCAAGGTTTTTCGGAAACGTTGCTCGCTGGCGCCCTCGATGACCCGCAAAATCGGGTCCGGTTTCTCGAGATTATTCTCGAGCACGCGAAGCGTCTGGCGCGGCTTACGGACGACCTGCTGATGCTCTCGAAGATGGACGCGGACCGGCTGAATCTTGAGATTAGCCGGCTGAGTGTTTCCCAGTTCGTGGGAAGCTGCGTCGAAACCACGCAACGGCCGGCGGCCGAGAAAGACTTGCGGATTTCGGTCCATTTGCCGGAGCGGTTGCCGGATATCGCCGCGGACCGCCAGCGCCTTTCCGAGATTCTCCAGAATCTGCTCGATAACGCCATCCAATACACTCCGCCGGGAGGTCAGATCATGGTCAGCGCCTCGGCTGATGGCGACGAAGTCACGATCAGCGTCTCCGACACCGGCATTGGAATCCCGCAGGCCGACCAGCCGCGCATCTTTGAACGCTTTTACCGTGTGGATGTAGCCCGTTCCCGCGAAGTGGGCGGCACAGGTCTCGGCTTGGCCATTGCCAAGCACCTCGTCGAGGTACACGGTGGCCGGATCTGGGTGGAAAGTGAAGTCGGGCAAGGCTCGCAGTTCCATTTTACGGTGCCGATCTTCGACGCGGAACGCGCACCGTCGCGCAACGGGCGCTAGCTCCGGGCCGCTGCCTGGCAGACCCCTTGGTTCGCCCCAAGCCGCGTCTTTACCAGCATTTTCATCATTTTGTGAAGAAGCTGTAACTATTCCCAGGGCAAGATTCTGCTTAAGAGCAGGAGTGTAACTACATTCACTGCTTCGAAGGAGAACCGATGGGCTCTGCCGCTGGACTCACCGAAGTGGTGCTCTATGACACGCTGGTGAACTACCTCGTTTCGATGGCGCGGACCGTGGAAGGCGCGATGAACCGCGCGCTTGACGCCATTGTGAGCCTCGACGGTTCCCGCACCGCGGCATTGCCGGGAGAAGTGTTTCTCCTCGAACCGCGCATCAACGAAATGGAAATCGTAATTGACGAGCATGCCATCCGGCTGCTCCGCCGCGGATCGTTTACGGACGACGAAATGCGCCTGATCGTCGCAGCCTTGAAAATTACCAATGATCTCGAGCGCATCGGCGATCTGGCCGTGAACCTGGCAGAGCGCGTGGTTTCTCTCCGCGAAATTCAGGGTGCGCAAGTCCCCGAGGAGCTCGCTCCCATGGCTTCCGCCGTGCGCGCCATGGTGAGCAAGAGTCTTGGTGCGCTCATTTTCCGGAACGTGGAAATGGCCACGCAGGTCCTTGAGAGCGACGATGTCGTCGATCAGTACCGCGACCGCATTTTCGAACAGCTCCTCCAGCGCATGACCCAAGAGCCCGCACTCGTGAGCCCGGGCCTGCAATTTATTTTGGCCACGCGTCACCTGGAACGCATCGCCGACCACGCCACCAACATCGCTGAGGACATCATCTTTTGGGTCCGCGGGCTCGATGTCCGCCATGGCCGCGGTTTTGCCGTCCGCCCGGAGCAGTCCGAGCAGCCTCCCGCGGGGGATTCCGAGATAACGGAGAATTTACACAGCCTTCATTCGGATGTGAACCCGGACTGCCACACTGAACGGGCTTGATCTTCACCTAACGTCCTACCTTGGGGACCGGTGCACCCCTGGCACCGGTCCCTTTTCCCCTCCCGCGAAAAGCCCAGTAACATTCCGCAGGCATCCTCTTGACCCCTGCGCGTAGTCCTACTATCGTGATAAGAGAGTCCAAAATGTATTCGTTTGCTCAGAGTCATGACAATCCTGCCGCAGTCGGATGGCGGGCATGGGTCTGTTTGCTCCTTGCTTTTTTCCTTCTCTACAATCCGTTTGCGGCTTCGCGGAGTACGGCTGGCGGACTGAACGTTTGCCATCCAGCGAGCAACCGCGCGACGGTCGGCGCTTCCGAATTGCAACATTTTTCGTTTGCAGACGGGCAGGACCGTCTCTCCATACACGCTACCGCTGCCGTAGTAACCTTCAGGTTTTCCCCGGATGTTTCCGCTCGGTCTATCCACCGTCTGGCGCAAGTGCTTTCTCCGCAGCAGCAATTTTTTGGCTCCAGCCTGTGGTTCCGGCCGCCGCCAACGCTCTAATCAAGTTTCGATCCCGCTGAACTTTTTACTTTGCCGTAGGCATCTCAATACGGTAACGCTCGGTTTTACAGGCCCTCACGAAATTTCTGCGGGTGTCTGCATCCGGACCAAGTCAAATCCGTCCGGCTTCACACCTTGCCCGGGATAAACGTATGACGAAAAAAAAGCTCTTCATTGCGCTATTCATTCTTGTCGGTGGCTCTTTCGCGGTATGGCGCTGGATTGGGCGCCCCTCGGCCGAAGCCGATGATCGCAACCATCCGGCCCCCACAACCGCGGCCGTAGCACTCGTGAAGCGGCAAGACCTGGGCAACACGCTCACGGTCTCCGGCGCTTTCAAGCCGTTTCAAGACATCGACGTGCACGCAAAAGTGGCGGGCTACATTCGCAAGATCTATGTGGACGTCGGCGACCACGTCAAAGAAGGACAGACGCTCGCTGTCCTCGAAGTCCCGGAACTTGCCGCGCAACTTACTGGCGCCGATGCGGCGGCTCGCGCCGCCGAAGAACAAATTCGCCGCGCGCAGGGCGATTTGGACCGCGCGCAGTCAACTCATTCGGCAGCTCATTCGGCTTACAAACGGCTTAAGCAGGCCGCTGACTCGCAAGCGGGCCTCGTCGCGCAACAGGAAGTAGATGACTCGCAAGCCAAGGATTTGGAGACCCAAGCTCAGGTTTCTAGCGCCGAGGCGGCGCTGTCCGCGGCCAGGCAGCAGCTCGAGGTAGCGCAAGCCACGCAGAAACAATACGCCGCTCTTTCGGACTATACGCGCATCACCGCGCCTTTTGCAGGGGTGATCACCGTGCGGTACGCCGACACCGGATCCCTTATTGCCGCCGGAACTGCATCGACGACGCAGTCTACGCCGGTGGTGCGGCTGGCGCAGATTTCCGTACTGCGGTTGGTCCTGCAGATTCCGGAGTCCGTAGCTCCACACATCCACGTCGGTGGCTCGATAAAGGCGCATGTGCAATCCCTGAATGAGGATTACGAGGGCAACGTATCGCGGTTTGCGGATTCCCTGGACCAACAGACCCGCACCATGGAGACGGAAGTGGATTTTCAAAATTCCGGCGGCAGGCTGATGCCAGGAATGTTCTGCGAGACGTATTTCGTTCACGACAAGAAACAGAATGTGCTCACGGTTCCGATCGAGGCGGTAAATCGCGTTGGGGATGAGACGAGCGTGTTCGTTCTGGACTCGCAGAATGTCATCGGGGCCCGTCCCGTCAAGCTGGGCCAGGAAGGCGCCACGCATGTCGAGATTCTGTCGGGCCTGACGGAAGGCGAGCGTGTCATCGACGGCAATCTCGGCGAGTTTACGCCCGGACAAAAAGTCTTGCCGAAAGTGGTTGAGACGGGGTCCGCGAGTCAGGCGGAAACGCGCTAATGCCAAAGTTTGCGCTTGCTTATCCCTATTTCATCATCATGTTATGCCTGGTCGTCGCCGTCGTGGGCGTAACGACCGTCATGCGCATGCCGGTGGACCTTTTTCCGCAAATCAACATTCCCGTAGTCGTTGTGGCAACGTTTTACTCTGGAATGCCTCCGCAGCAGATCGAAGCGGACATCACCAATACGTTTGAACGTTTTTTTACCCTGGGCAGCAATATCGACCACATCGAGTCCCGGTCTCTGACCGGCGTCAGCCTCATCAAAATCTACTTCAAGCCCGGCACCGATTCGAACGCCGCGCTGAGCAATATCGCGAATCTGGCGATGGCCGACCTGCGGCGTCTTCCGCCCGGCACTCTGCCGCCGGTGGTCTTGAAGTTTGACGCTTCCAGCTTGCCGGTGTGTCTGGTCACCTTAAAAGGGCAGGGGCTTAATGAAACGCGGCTGAAAGATCTAGCCCAATTCCAAGTGCGCAATCAGATCGCCAACGTGCAAGGCGCCTCCGTGCCTCAACCCTTCGGAGGCACGTATCGTCAAATTCAGATCTACGTCGACCCCGTCAAACTGGAAGCCCATCAACTGAGCCTCATGGACGTGGTTCACGCCATCAACGAGTCAAACCTGATCCTTCCCGCGGGAGACGTGCGCATCGGCAACAGGGACTACAACATCTATGCCAACACCCAGGTGGCAGCCGTCGACGAGATCAACCGCTTTCCGCTTAAAACCGTGGGGCTCGGATCCGTCATGGTGGGCGATATCGGCAAAGCCGAGGATTCGGGCGCCATTCAAACCAACATCGTGCGGATTGACGGCCAGCGCTCCGTTTACATTCCCATCCTGAAGCAGGGCGGAAACAGCAACACCATCTCCATCGTCAACGGCATCAGGGAGGCCACCAAACACCTTGTGGACATCCCTGACGTGCTCAAAACGGCGGTTGTTTTTGATCAGTCTATTTTCGTCAAGATCGCCATCAAGAATTTGCTCAAAGAGGGCGGTATCGGACTGCTTCTGACCGGTTTGATGATCCTGTTCTTTTTGGGAAGTCCGCGAGCCACCTTCGCCGTCCTCCTCTCCATTCCGCTTTCGGCCTTGGCGTGTTTTCTGGTCATGAGCGGCTTGGGCGGCTCCATCAACACCATGCTCCTCGGCGGCCTGGCACTGGCCTTTTCGAGATTGATTGATGACTCGGTGGTGGTCCTGGAAAATATTTTTCGCTTCATGGAGCAGGGAGCCTCGCCCCGCGAGGCCGCCGAGAAGGGCGGCATGGAAGTCGCCTTAGCGGTGCTTGCCGCAACTTCCACCACCTCCATCGTGTTTTTCCCGGTTACTTTATTCTATGGAGTCAGCCGCTATCTTTTCATCGATCTTGCTCTGGGCGTCGTTCTCTCCATTTTTGCTTCCTACATTTTCGCTATGACCGTGGTGCCGCTTTATTGCGCCACCTTCATCCGCATTCAGCACAACGAGGCGCACGGGGAAAGCATCAAGAAATCCTTTCTTGCCCGCCTCGTGCAACGTTTCAACGTTTCCTTCCTGAAGCTCTTACTGTACTACGACAAGGTGGTCGAGAAGGCCCTCGATCGTCCCAAGCGCACCGTGACGATCATCGTGGGCGGCATCCTGGTGGTACTGGCCGGCTTGTTTCCCTTCGTCGGCACGTCCTATTTCCCGCGCACCGATCCGGGCGAATTCGTCATCAACGTCAAAGCTCCCACCGGAACCCGCCTGGAGCTAACCGACAACTACATCGCCAAAGTCGAGGAAGACATCCGCCAGGTCGTCCCGCGCAGCGATCTCGACATGATCGTGTCCAATATCGGCGTTACACCAGACCTCTCCGCCATCTATACCAGCAACTCCGCCATGCACACGGCTTTCGTGCTGGTGAGCCTGCAGGAGGGGCACAAGATTGGGAGTTACGAATACATGGACCGTGTCCGCAGGAGGCTCGCCACGGACCTGCCGGAGCTCAGCGTCTACTTTCAGGCCGGCGGACTCGTGGATTCGGTCGTGAATCAGGGGCTGCCCGCTCCGCTCGATATTCAAATCAGCGATAACGACACGGGGGAAGCCTACGGCATCGCGCGAAACATCGCGCTCGAGCTCAAGCGTTCCAAAAACGTGGGCGACATCTTGATTCCTCAGGACATCGACTATCCGGGCTTGGAACTCAACATCGACCGCGAACAAACCAGCCAGCTGGGACTCACCCCGCAAGGCGTGGTTGACAACGTCATCACCGCGCTCACTTCCGATGGCATGATCGCCCCCAGTTACTGGGTTGATCCGAATACCGGCAACAACTATATGGTCACCGTCCAATACTCCAACCAGAAGATCGCTTCGATGACCATGTCCGACTTCAAGAACATTCCGCTGCGCGCCGACAATTCCAAACGCTCCACGCCTCTCGAGTCCGTCGCCAGAATCGAACCGATCAACACGCCGACCGAAGTCGATCACTATCAGATTCGCCGCGTGATCGACGTTTACGTGATGCCCACAACCGAAGACCTGGGCGCAGTCAACAAGGAAGTCCGTAAGCTCCTCGACGGACTTACGACCGGGAAAAATGTCCGCGTCACCGTGCGCGGGGCCGTGGTCGGGATGAATGAATCTTTCAAGCGTTTTGGGGTCGGCCTGATCCTTTCCATCATCCTTGTTTATTTGATCTTGATGGCCCAGTTCCGGTCTTTCGTGAACCCCCTCATCATCCTTGCCGCCATTCCTCCGGGGCTCGCGGGTGTCGTTCTGACTCTTCTCCTGACCCATACGTCGCTGAATATCATGTCCCTCATGGGAGTCATCATGATGACCGGCATTGTTGTTTCGAACAGCATTCTGATCGTGGAGTTTTCCGGCATCCTGCACGAGCGCGGCATGACGCTGCGTGCCGCTGTCGTCGAAGCGTGCAAGGTGCGCCTGCGCCCGATTCTGATGACTTCCCTGGCGACACTCCTCGGGCTCATCCCGATGGCTTTGGGAGTTGAGGCTGGCAGCGAACAATATGCGCCACTGGCCCGCGCGGTCATCGGAGGACTCGGAGTTTCCGTCATCGTCACCGTTTTCCTGGTGCCCGCCGTGTACCTCATCGTTCACGGCCCCAAGGACTCGCTTGCTGAGGAGGCAAAATCATGAGCCGCGGATTGCTGAGAGCTTCGATCCTATTGGCTTGCTGTCCTCTGGGCCTCCCGGCTCGCGGGCAGACGCTGTCCGCGCAATCACCTCCGGCGCGCCTTCCCTCTCCCGCCGCGGATTCGCCGCAGGGCAATGCAATATCTCTGACGCTCCAACAAGCGGAGGCTTTCGCCTTAAGGAGCAACCCACAAATCACCGTTGGGAAATTGCGCGCCTTGGTGGCGCGGCAGTACGTTCGCGAAGCACGCTCGGCGCTCTTGCCCACGGCCGGTTTGAGCGTGACTGCCGTGGACTCCAATCCCGGCAGCCGCCTCAGCGCAGGATTTCTAAGTAATTCGATCCTATATCCGAGAGCCGCAGCCGGAGCGAGCGTCAGCCAGTTGGTCACCGATTTCGGCCGTTCCACGAATCTTCTCTCCAGTTCCGAATATCAGGCCAAAGCGGAAGATCAAAATGCCGCCGCCACGACTGCCGACATCACACTGGCCGTCGACCAAGCGTTTTACAACGTGCTCGAAACGAAGGCCCTGGTGGTCGTGGCGCAGGAAACCCTCGAAGCTCGCCAGCTCTTTGTGGACAAGATCAAGGCCCTTACGGATGCCAAGCTCAAGTCCGACTTGGATTTGAGTTTTGCCAGTGTCGATCTTGCCCGGGGAAAATTGCTCTTGCTCGAAGCGCAAAACAACTATCAGACCTCCCTCGCCGGTCTTTCCGCCATTCTCGGATTTCCCGACGAACAGAATTTCCAGTTGGTCGAGGAATCTGCGGCCATCGCGCCTCCCGCTTTGGATGTTCTGCCGTTAATCCAGCAGGCCTTGCAGCAGCGCCCGGAAGTCCTCGCGCTTCAGGACCAGGTCCAGGCCGCGCAAAAGTTCGGCAGCGCCGAGCATGACCTCTCCCGGCCCACCGTCAACGCCCTGGGCGTCGTCGGTGAAGCTCCCGTGCGCGACAATCACATTCCGAACTGGTACGGCGCCGTCGGCGTGAATATCAACATTCCAGTCTTCAACGGATTTCTCTACAACGCCCGCGCCAAGGCCGCGGACCTCGAGACGGAACTGAGTCGCCAAAAACTATCCGACCTTCGCAACAATATTGCCCGCGACGTTCGAAACTCCTGGCAGGATACCAACCGCGCCTACGAGCGCCTTTCGGTTACCCAGCAGTTGCGCGAGCAGGCCAGCCTGTCCCTGGACCTTGCGCAAGCGCGCTACAATCTCGGCCTTGGCTCCATCGTCGAGTTCAGCCAGGCCGAACTCCAGAAAACCGAGGCAGACATCGCCGACGCCGATGCCAAATACCAATATCGCTTGACCGAAATCGTCCTCGCCTATACCATCTCCGCACCGAAATAGGTCCCTCCTCGCGGTGCAGAGGGGAAGCCGCCCTGCGGAGCTTGCAGATGAATCGGTTTTTCCTATGGCCTGTCAACGGAAGAGATGTTCGCCGGACGCCGTTATTTCGGTTCGTCTCGACCTTTGCCAGCCGCTGTTGAACCGCCGAGAAATCCGCAACCTCTGATACGTCAATAGTTTCCCGTGGATTCCCGGGTATTGTTACAGGATATTCACATTCGGTTGACGCAGTTGTAAGACAGGGCCTTTACCTTCTGGCGCGGGGTGGTACGCATTTTTTCGGTATACGGACGAATTTTGCTCTAAAGAGAGAGGAAATGAAAAAATTAGCTGCACTCACACTATCGATGTTCCTGGTTTACGGAACTGCACTTGCCGATACACCTAAGGAAGCCGATGCCCAGCCGGCTAAGGCGGCTCCGGCAGCGAAGGCCAAACCGGCCAAGAAGGCTGACAAAACCGACGCAGCCATTGCGGCTCAGCTTGAGGAGCTGCGTCAGGCGCTGCAGTCGCAGCAGGAGCAGCTTCAGATGCTGAAGGAAGAGCTGGCCAAGCGCGACCGTCAGATTGACGAAGCGCGCGAAGCAGCAGCGGCGGCAAATGCGCGCGCAGCAGAAGCCACCACCAAGGCTGTCGAAGCAGTGAACACCACGGCCGAGGTGAAGTCCGCAGCGGCCACACTGAATTCCACCGTCAGCGACTTGCGGGCCAGCAACGAAGTCCTCAAGACCACCGTGGCCAGGGAACAAGCCGACGCCCAGAAATCCTCGGATGAAGGCCCGACAGCGATCCGCTACAAGGGCATTACCATTACCCCGGGTGGCTTCCTTGCGGCGGAAACCGTCACTCGCACCCGCGCCGAAAGCGCGGACATCAACACCCAGTTCTCGGGCATTCCCTTCAACGCCGCCGATCTCGCGCACGTTACCGAGACTAACCTCACTGCCCGCCAGACCCGCCTGACCATGCTCGCGCAGGGCAAAGTGGGGACGGCAAATTTGAGTGGTTACGTCGAAGGTGACTTCCTTGGCGCAGGCACCACGTCCAACAACCGGCAGACCAATAGCTACGTTTTCCGCATGCGGCAGTTGTTCGCGCAAGCCACCTTTGAAAGCGGATGGGCCCTTACCGGCGGTCAAATGTGGAGTCTGGCAACCGAAACCAAGAAGGGTCTTATCAATCGCCAGGAAGACCTGCCTATGATGATTGACCCGCAGTACGTCGTGGGCTTCACTTGGGCTCGCCAGTACGGGTTCCGCGTCGTGAAAGACTTCGGCGGCAAATTCTCCCTGGGCTTCTCCGTGGAAGGCCCGCAGGCCACCATCGGCGGTCGCGGCTTCTCGGCCGTGACCACCATCAACTCCGCCGCTGCGCCCGCCACAATCATCACTTCGGGTACCACGACCGCTGTCACCGGGAACTTCTTCCTCAACGCTCCCGGCAACAGCGCCGGTCTGTACAACGCATTTGACGCCACGGGCTATACCGTCAATAAAGCGCCGGACCTCATCTTCAAGGCCGCTGCCGACCCCGGCTTCGGTCATTACGAACTCTTCGGGATCGTCAGCTTCTTCCGCGATCGCATCTACCCTTGCGGCGTGGTTGGCACTACCACGGGCGATACCGTTCCGGGTACCGCGACGCTGCAAGGAAACTGCACATCCCCGACGCCGTTCGTCGTGAGTAGCTTCGGCGCCTCAAATACCAGCACCACCGGCGGTGGCCTCGGCGCCAGCGCCCTGTGGCCCCTTTTCAACAAGAAGATCGACTTCGGCGTTAAGGGTGTGGCTGGCGACGGCATTGGCCGTTACGGCTCTGCGCAGCTGGCAGACGCCACGGCCCGTCCCGACGGCACGCTCTCGCTGATTCGTACCGCTCACGGCCTCGGAAGAGTCGAGTGGCACGCCACCCCCAAGCTCGACATCTACGGTTACTATGGTTTGGAGTACGCGTGGCGCGCCGGCTACTCCGGCTACGACTCCGTCACCATCACCAAGACTACGGCGATTCCTGCAACGGCCACCTCGCCCGCCATTCCGGCCACCACCACCACCAAAATCTCAACAACGGGCATCGGTGGATACGGCAACTTTGCTGCCACGAATACCGGCTGCGCCACCGAAGGCGTGCCTTTGAATGACTTCAACCCGTCCTCTGGCGCCAACTGCGCCGGAGACATCCGCCTCATCCAGGAAGGCACTCTCGGATTCTGGTACAAGTTCTACCAGGGTCCAAAGGGCCGCTTCCAAGTTGGCATGCAGTACTCCTACCTATCCAAGGTGGGCTGGTCCGGTACCGGCGGTGTGGCAGCAGGCGGCGCCGCCATCTCCCCCAAGGCCAACGACAACATGGTGTGGACCTCGTTCCGCTATTACCTGCCCTAGTCGAGGACAGGCATTGTTCGGCTCGCCCGTCCCGCCGGGACGGCACAGGGGCAGCTCTTCCAATCGAGCTGCCCCTTTTATTTTCCCCTTGCGGTATCTCCATCGTTAGCGGGTCGCGGTAGAGCCAAGAAGACAAAGGCCTTGGGGCGTTCCGGGCGGTTTCAACGAATTCCGCCGGAATTGTAACAATCCTGTAACAAGGAAGAGCGACACTTTCTTGTATCGTCCTAGGTCGAGTCAGCAGGAGAGAATCCAGATGAAGCAAATCGCAGGAATGTTTTTGGTTGTCCTAGCGCTCGCCGGAATTTTGTGCGCGGCTAGTACCCTTTCGATTACCGGGGCGGGCGCGACGTTCCCTTATCCCATGTATTCCAAGTGGTTTGACGAGTACCATAAGAAATACGCCAATATTGAGATCAACTATCAATCCATCGGCTCCGGCGGGGGCATCAAACAAATCACGGAAGGCACTGTGGATTTCGGCGCATCCGATGGTCCTATGAACGATGAACAACTGAAAGCCTACGCCGACAAACATGGCTTCGGAATTCTTCATTTTCCAACCGTGATGGGTGCCGTGGTTCCCTTTTACAATGTTCCGGGTGTCGGCGCCGAATTGAACTTCACGCCGGAAGCCCTCGCGGGGATCTTTCTCGGAAAAATCACCAAGTGGAACGACCCGGCTATCACTGCCGCCAATAAGGGGATCACTCTTCCGGCCAACGACATCGTGGTTGTGCACCGCGCCGAGGGCAGCGGCACAACCTATTGCTGGACCGATTATCTTTCGAAGATCAGCGACGAATGGAAAACCAAGGTGGGCAAAGGCGGATCCGTGAATTGGCCCGTGGGCCTCGGTGGCAAGGGCAGTGAAGGCGTCACCGGCACCGTCAAGAATACTCCGAACTCGATCAGCTACGTGGAACTGATTTACGCGGAGTCCAACAAGATTCCGTATGGCAGTGTTAAGAACTCCGACGGCGTATTCGTTAAGGCCTCACTTGCGGCGGTCAGCGCTGCGGCCGCTGGCGCGGCCAAGGAAATGCCCGATGATTTCCGCGTTTCCATCACCAATGCTCCAGGCAAAGCCGCGTATCCGATCTCCACGTTCACTTGGCTGTTGATTCCAGAAAAGTTCACCGACACAGCCAAGCGCGATGCCATCAAGGGCTTCCTCACGTGGGCGCTGGCCGACGGACAAAACTATGCGGAAGCGTTGTCCTACGCCAAGCTTCCCAAGGAAGTAGTGGCCAAGGAGTCGAAGGCCATCAGCAAGATTCAGTAGGTTCGGCAGAAACTGTGGCAACCACGACTACCACCGTTCCGAGCGCGGGCCCCGTTGCGGGCTCGCGCTCGTTTCTTTCCCGCCTCCGCGAGGGCGACGAAATCGCGCGGATCATCACCTTTTTGTTTGCCGCTTCCGTTGTTCTCATCACCATGCTCCTCGTTTTCGAATTGTGGCGGGACTCCGCTCTGGCGCGCCACACGTTCGGCTTCCATTTTTTCCGCACCTCCGTGTGGGACCCCATCTTCGATCAATTCGGTGCGTTGCCCTTCATGTACGGCACGGTTGTCACCGCGGCGGTTTCACTGCTGATTGCGGTACCACTCGGAATCGGCGCGGCCATTTTTCTTGCTGAACTGGCGCCCGCCCGACTTTCGGACACGCTTGAGTTCTTTATCGATCTTCTCGCCGCCGTTCCCAGCGTGATTTACGGGCTTCTCGGGGTCTTCATCGTTGTGCCGTTGATGCGCGATTACCTTCAGCCCGGGCTGAAGAAGTCGCTTGGTTTCCTTCCGATCTTTCAAGGCCCGGGCTATGGCATCGGCTTTCTGACGGCGGGCATCGTCCTGGCGATCATGGTTATCCCGTATATTATTTCGGTCTCGCGCGAGGTCCTTCTCTCCGTGCCGCGCGATCAGCGCGAAGCAGCCCTTTCTCTCGGCTCCACGCGCTGGGAATCCACCTGGAAGGTCGTCGTGCCATTCGCTCGCGGTGGAATTCTGGGTTCGATTTTCCTGGCACTTGCTCGCGCGCTAGGCGAAACCATGGCCGTCACCATGGTCATCGGCAACACCGCCGCCATCAGCGCTTCCCTGTTTTCCCCCGGCTATTCCATCGCCGCCGTTATCGCCAACGAGCTCACCGAAGCCACCAGCACGCTGCATTATCAATCGCTCATCGAGCTGGGGCTGGTGCTCTTTATTCTGACGTTTATTCTCAACGGGCTCGCTCGCCTGCTGATCTTGGCCACTTCGCAGCGCGGTGGCGGAATGAGTCATACATGAACTACCGGCTGCGTTGGCGCAAGATCGTGAGCGGCTTCATGCTGACGATGACCGGGGTGTGCGCCCTGGTTTCCGTTTCCGTGCTCTTCTTTATCCTCGGCTACCTCGTCTACCACGGCGGAACTTCCATCAGTTGGAACTTCTTTACCAAGTTGCCGACGCCCGTCGGCGAAACCGGCGGCGGCATGGCCAACGCCATTGTCGGAAGCGGGAAGCTGCTTCTGCTGGCGACACTCTTCGGCGTTCCCATCGGATTCTTTGGCGCCATTTATCTCGCGGAATTCAGCGGCTCCACCACCGCTTTTATCGTGCGCTATGCCGCGGACTTGCTGAACGGAGTGCCTTCCATTGTCATCGGCATTTTTGCCTATAGTCTTGCCGTGCTGCCCTTCAAGCACTACTCTACGCTCGCCGGCGGATTTGCTCTCGGCCTGATGATGATTCCCATCACCCTGCGCAGCACCGAAGAATTTCTGCGCGGTGTTCCGAACGCTTTGCGCGAGGCTGCCATGGCCCTCGGCGCCAGCAAATGGAAAACCATCGCTTCGGTCATCGTCCCGGCCGCCTATCGGGGTATTCTCACCGCCATTCTGCTGGCCTTCGCGCGTGTCGCCGGGGAGACCGCCCCGCTCCTTTTCACCGCATTTGGCAATCGCTTTTGGAGCCAGGGCTGGAATCAGCCCACCGCGAGTTTGCCGGCCATGATCTATAGTTACGCTATTTCTCCGTATGACGATTGGCACCAGCAGGCCTGGGCCGCAGGTCTCGTTCTGTTAGGTTTAATTCTAGTGATTAACATTGTCGCGCGAGGTATTCTTTCCCGCGGGATCGCGATTCCGAGGTCGTAGACATGCACGCATCTGCGAGGCCAGCTGTGTCCGTAAATATTCCACCGACCACTGTTAACCCGCCGAGTCGTGATGCGCAGGCGGCTCTCACCATGCGCATGACCGTTTCCAAGGTCAATTTCTTTTATGGCAGCAAGCAGACCCTGTTCGACATCAATATGGGTATCGCCACCAACAAGGTCACCGCACTCATCGGCCCTTCCGGCTGCGGCAAGTCCACACTGCTCCGTACTCTGAACCGCATGCACGAGACCGTTCGCCACGCCCGGCTCGAAGGCGAGATTCTGCTCGATGGCCAGAGTATCTTCACGCAGGATGTCACCGCCCATCGCCGCCGCGTGGGGATGGTGTTTCAGCGCCCCAACCCTTTTCCCAAATCAATTTTCGATAACGTCGCCTACGGCCTGAGGATTAACGGTTCGAAACTGCCGATTGCCGAAGCCGTCGAGAAAAGCCTGCGCCACGCCGCGCTCTGGGACGAAGTCAAGGATCACCTTCACAAATCCGCCTACGAGCTTTCCGGCGGCCAGCAACAGCGCCTGTGCATCGCGCGCGCCCTCGCGGTTGAGCCGGAGGTATTGCTGCTCGATGAGCCTTGCTCGGCCCTGGATCCCATCAGTACCGCGAAGATTGAAGAGCTTCTTGTGCAGCTAAAGGATCTCTGCACCATTTCCATCGTTACGCATAACATGCAGCAGGCCGCCCGCGTCAGCGACTTCACGGCATTCTTGCTCATCGGACAACTCATCGAGTTCAGTCCGACGCCGCAGCTGTTTACCACACCGGGCGATCCGCGCACGGAGGCATACATCACCGGCCGCTTCGGGTGAGGCATGCCAGGACCGGCGCTGCGCACTGCACGTCGTGCGGAGGCCATGCGATGAGGATGTGCCGAGGAGCCGGAAAACGCATTGGATTTGATTTCGGGTACGGAATACTGAGGCTTTCATGGAACGCCATTTTGAAAAAGATCTAAATGAGGTGAAAGAGCGCCTGCTCTGGATGGGCAGCCTCGCCGAACGCGCCGTCCACCAGTCGGTGCACGCCGTGCTGGAGTCCGACGAACAGCTCGCCAAGCGCGTCCTCGAGGAAGAAGACGCCATCAACGAGCTGCAGATGGAAATTGACGATCGCGTCGTTCAGCTGCTGGCGTTGCACCAGCTCATGGCCATTGACCTGCGCTTCGTCCTGGCCGTTTCGCGCATCAACAACGACCTCGAACGCATTGGCGATCAGGCCGTGAATATCGCCCAGGGAGCTCTGCGCATCCTCCGGCATCCGCGTGTGAAGCCCTATGTGGACCTCCCGCGCATGAGCGAGCTCGCCGAAGAAATGGTCCGCGACGCTCTCAATGCCGTCGTCCGCCGCGACGTCGAACTGGCCCAAAAAGTTCTCGCTTCCGATGACCAGGTGGACCACTACCGCGACCAGATTTTCCGCGAATTGCTTACCTACATGATGGGAGATTCGAGCGTCGTCTTTCCCGCGTTCGAATTGATCCTTGTCGCCAAAAATCTCGAGCGCATCGGCGATCACGCCACCAACATCGCCGAGGACGTCATCTACCTCGTCCAGGGCCAGGACATCCGCCATCCCACCGTCGACCGCCGTTAGCGTTATTCGATTTTGACCGGACCCATGGCCTCGCGCATCGCGCGAAACGCAGAACTGTCTCGCCGCGCCTGCTCAAAGTGGCCCTCCGGATACTGCCGCATGAGCTGCACCGTCAGAAAGCTTCCCCGCATCAGGCTCGAATCGTGATTGGACCAAAGCTTGCTTGTGCTGCGATCCCCGTAGCGCTCGATGATCAGTTTGCAAAACTTGGGCGCTTCCCGCGGATCGTAACCGTGCTCGATGACATTCTGCAGCCCCAAGCGGTCCGCCTGGTTTTCCAGCTCCCGCTGGTGGCCGTTCACAACGGACGCGACGCCCATGCCAGCCAGGAAAATTCCCAAGTCGCCGACGAACGCGCCCGCCACCACGCCCGCGATGGTCAGTCCAACGCGCTGCCCGCGTGTTTCATGCACTTCGCGCCAGTAATGGACTTGCAGCACGTGCGCGATTTCGTGGCTGAGCACGAACGCCAGCTGCGCTTCGTTCTGGATGGCTCCGAGCAAGGCCGTGTTGATCAGCAGCGTTCCATCCGGCAGCGATGCCGCGTTGATACTGGCATCCTCCACAACAAAGAACCGGAATTCCAGAGCCTGCGTCGTTCCGCGATTTCCCGGCGGCAGCAGCGAATCGCCGAGTGTCGTAACGTAGTCCTGCACGCTCCGCACCGGAAACAGCTTCATTCGCCCTTCTACTTTGTTGCCGTGCCGGAACTCAATTACGTCGATCCCGGTTTGCGGGTCTTTCCCGCGGACCACCTGAAGATCGTGCGGCATCTTGTAAGCGTCGGCTGGAGCCGGCGCTGCCAGTTCGACTCGCTCCGCCGCAATCCTTCCGTCGCTTCCCCGAATGCCGTTGTATCTCACTTGGTAGGCTGCCAGCGACTGCTCCCTGGCTCTGGTGTCGATTCCCGCCGCACTCGAACTTGACACCTTGACGGCATCCCACTCCCGGTGCGTCTGCTTGCCGAGATCCAGCCAGTAACCGTCTGCCTTCAGGGCAGCCACCTCGCCTGCGGAAATCTTGCCGGTTTCCCCCGGTTCCTCTTGCAGATACGCGGCCCCACGGATCTGCCTCTCCGCATCCCTCAGGTCAACGGTAAGCTTCTCGGCAAAAAACCTGTGCCGGTCGAGCCATTGTCCTTCCGCCTCGACCAGCATTCCCGGCCCGAGATCTGTCATCGCCATGGCGTGCTCGCCTGCGGCGTCCTGCCCGGCGATGCGGCTCGCGGCCGTCAACTCCAGCTTGTCATCCAGGATCGCCACCGTGCGATCATCCACTCGCGCGGTAATGTAGCCGCGCAACTTCATTTTTGTCACCGCACTGCCAGGCGGAGGGAGAACCGCACAAGCCGCAAGAAGAGCTGCCGCCAGCTGCCGCCATGCTTTCGTTTGCGCCGCCCGAATCATCGTCCCTCTCGCCATCGCGCAATTTCGTCTTTGCGCTGGCTAGCCCTTTGCTTTTTCCTTCAGCCCCTTTTTGACTTCGTTCGCGATTTGATGCGCCGCCGCTTTCGCCATCACTTGTTCATTCCATCGCGGCGAAACCTTTACGTGAACCTTGATGGCCTCCATATTCTGGTGGTCGCTCCGTCGCGTGACATTCGCGTCGATCTTCAGGCTGCGCGCTCCTACGCCGTATCCGATGATCGCGTCGGCCGCGCGGTTGCCCTTCTTGTATTCCGTTATGACTCCTTCGATGACCAGGGAGTTTCTGGCGTCGGCGTCTTCAACCGCTTCTCCTTCGCCGATGACTTGTGTGAACAGCTTCGTCTTCGCCAGTTCGTTCCTGAGTTCCGCGTAGAGATAGTCGGTAAACGCGGGGGAAAGCTCGACTCCTTCGACGCGCGTAAAGTGTTTAGCCTCGACATGCTTGTAGATCGGTTCGGCATCTTTCGCCGCCAAGCTCGGCGCAATAACCAGCGCCGCCAGAACTACGATTGCAAGTAACCGCATGGTGTCACCTCGTTTGAGATTCGGACTTGAAGTTCTTGCCGCCGCTTCCGTCCCCTTGTTCGAACGCCATACCATTGCCGGGAGCCGCCACCGGGGCGTTATCTTTCAAGAGCGACGCAACCGCTTCGCGCAATTGCGTTCCGCGCACAAGATTTCTAACCGCGTCCTCGAGCGCTCCCTCAATGTTGGCTTGCACATTCTTCTGGATGTTCTTCTTCCGCACTGCCGCGTTCGCAATGCATGTGCCGGCGGCCTGAATCTGCTGCGACTCCTCCGTCTTCAGGTTCCTGACCATCACCGAAAACTCGACCTTCCCGAAATAGTCCAGGCCAGAGCCCTGCGCCAGTCCGAAATGAAAGACGTAGATCTGCAGCACTAAATCGGCGGACGCCGCATCCGCCGCCAGCAGGTCTGCTACTTTGAGCGACTGTTCCACCGCCTCGCGCGTGATTTGCGTGGGTTGACGGTCAAGGAACATGCCGCCTTTGGACCGCAACACCAGCATGGGCTGGGGATTTCCAGAGCGGTCGATCACCTCGGAGATAAAGAATTTGGGCGCCTTCGGAAATTTCTGTGGTGGCACCGGTGCCGCGAGCTGCACGTGGATGGTGTTCTCCGGCGTAGGCTTCGGTTCATCGGCCGAGACGTTTGAGGCGTTCAGTGCGCACATCAGCAGGAATCCGGCCTGCACAAGGACACCACGGTGGGAACCCATTTTCACCTCCGTCACTCCCCATTGCGCCATAACCTACTCCCAAACCTCATGCGGTTCAATTCTCATGGTGTTCGTCCCTGTGGAAGGAAACTACCCGCAACCGGTACTCCTGGCAAGCGACCGAGAGCGACATCGTCCCTATCCTGAACTGTCGTCTTTTGTCGTTCAAGAACCGATCGGTTGGAACTTTCGCTCAGGATCGGGAGCGCTTGGCCCGCGCAACCCAGCTCATGACGAGCAGAACAAGAAGGCTCACCATGGACGAAGCTCCGCCAAGCGTGCGATCCAAGGTCCGCCCGAAGCGCACCCGCACTCGCGATACGCCCGCCGGAACCGCCGCCACCATTTGACTGGACTCTTCCAACCGCTGGGCGTTCGCAGCCACGCCATTCACCTCCACGCGCCATGCCGGATAGTTCAGCAGCCGAAGCGCCACTCGCAGCGCCTTGTCCGACGTCACCCGCAGCTCTTTTTCCTCCGCGGTCCATCGCAGGATTTGGATTTCCGCCCTCGGTGCGCCTCCCTCCGGTCCCTCAGCCGGCAGAATCTCCACCGGCGGCTCTTTTTCCGGCAGATTGTAGCGATCGTCGCCGACCGGATCGTACTCATCGGTGCCTTCGAAGCCTTGGCCGCTTGCAATCGCCGCTCGCAGCACCGGGATATCCTCCGTATCCCACCAGGCGTTGTGCACGAGAAACGTGGCCGTTCCGCCGACAATCGCAATGACGGCTGCGCCCCAGATCCAGCCCGAGCGCCGCCGCGCGATGGCCAAGCCTAGAAAATAGGCATACGGCAGCGCCAGCGTCCCCATCCAGCGCCATGGAAACTGCACGAAGCGCAGCTTCGGAAGGTGCTCCCAAAAAAACTCGGTGGGCCGAATCATCAGAAAGGCTGCCACCACGGAAAGAAGAAGCAGCAGCGTCCAGAGTTTTTTCTGTTCCCCGCGGCTGTCTTCCTGGCTCGCCGCCCGGTGCGCCGCGATGCCGGCGATCCCGGTCACGATCATCATCAGAATCGCTGCGCTCGAAGCGATCCAGTTGAACAGGTTGTGTTCCGGATCGTTGATCGTCGTATAAAGAAAGTTCTCTGCCGGAGTCAACCCGGACGCCAGCGCTTGTGAAATGTTCACCCAGCGCTGTTCGAAAGCGGCCGGCACGAGATAGAGGCTGGTTAGTCCGAAGCCCAGCGCCAATCCAGCCCCTCCGCGCCACAGCGGCCTCCCCGATCGCAACGTAAGCGCCGCCCAGGCAAACAGCAACGCCATGGCATAACTCGCCATAACCCCAGCGGGGGCATTGGAAAGCCACACCGCCGCGAACGGCACAGCGAAAAAGGCAAGCCTCCGGGGCAGCGGGAGACGCTGATTCTCAACCAGACCGCTCAAACGCAGCGCCGCCAGGAGAACCACCGGCAACAGCGCGCACGCCAACTGCTCCGCAAAATCACTCCGCATGTATGCCATCAGCAGCGCGTACGGATTCGCCGCATAGCACGCCGCCCCGGCAATCGCCGCACCGCTCGGAAGAAACCGCCGCGCCAGCGCATAGAAACAAATTCCCGCCAGCGTTTGCACCAAAACAAGGAAGACGATCGGCACGGCGTTCCACGGCGCCAGCAGACCGAGCGCCGCCCCCAGCATCCACGAAAGCGGCGGATAAAAAAGGAACCGCGGCTCCCCAAAACCATGGTTCGCCCACTCCGTCCACCGCGGATAGACGATCCCTTCCTTCCATTGTCCGGCCGCGTCCAGCCAGGACGCCGCGTGAAACGCAAAGTCGTGCCCCGACGCGTTCCCCAGCCAGAAAAACGGCATGACGATCAGCAACGCTGTTCCCAGGGAAACGCCCAGCGCCAGCGGCCATCCTCGAACGTCCATCGTGCTGTCCACGTTGTCCGTGCGTTCGACGGGAGGTGTCATGCGGTGTTCATGCCATTGTAACCATTCAAAAAAACGCCAACGCGCTTCGCGCAATTCCGTGCGGCTGCCCCCGCAGTTGAGTGATAATACACGCGCTCATGAGCACCGCAAACACCGCGCCGGTCCCTATCATCGAAGCGCGCAAGCTGGAAAAATCGTATCCCCAGCCCGACGGCAGCCGCATCCAGGTCATCGCCGCCACCGATCTCGCCATCTATCCCGGCCAAATCATCGCCCTGCTCGGCGCATCCGGCTGCGGCAAGTCCACGTTGCTGCGCATGTTGACGGGACTTTCTCCCGCCTCTGCGGGCGCCGTCTTTTGGCACGGCCAGCCTGTCGAGGGCGAATCGCCCAACGTTTCCATCGTCTTTCAGAGTTTCGCGCTCTTCCCCTGGCTGACCGTTCTCGAAAATGTGGAGGCTCCGCTCGAAGCCCGCGGCATGCCGCCCGTCGAGCGCCACAAACGCGCGCTTCGCATCATTGACGCCGTCGGCCTCGACGGTTTCGAATCCGCCTACCCGAAAGAGCTCTCCGGCGGCATGAAGCAGCGCGTCGGCGTCGCCCGCGCGCTGGTCGTCGAGCCCGAAGTGCTCTTCATGGACGAACCGTTCTCCGCGCTCGATGTCCTCACCGCGGAAACTCTGCGCGGCGAGCTGCTCGAGCTCTGGCTCGACCGCAAGATTCCCACGCGCGCGATCTTCATCGTCACCCACAATATTGAGGAAGCCGTCGTCCTGGCCGACCGCATCATCGTGCTCGGCCGTAACCCGGCCCACATTCACGCGGACTTCGCCGTGAACCTGCCGCATCCTCGCGACCGCAAAGGCGCCAATTTCGTCGAGCTGGTGGACTCCATTTACCGCGTCCTCACGCGCCCCGAGCATAAAGACGACACCGCTCCGCCCCGCACCTACGTTCCGGGAGCCACGGTGCCGCCGAGAGTCATCATGCTTCCGCACACGCGTCCGGGCGGCATGGCCGGCCTGCTGGAAATCCTCGCCGACCAGGGCGGCCGCGCGGATCTGCATCGCCTCGCGGATGAACTAAGCCTCGAAGTGGATGCCCTTCTCCCCACCGTGGACACCGCCGTCCTGCTAGGGTTTCTCCGCGTGGAAGAAGGCGACGCCATCATCACTCCGCTAGGCCAGGAATTTGCCAGTGCCAATATACAGACGCGCAAGACCATCTTTCGCAAAGCAGCTCTCGCCAACGTTCCCTTGCTCCGTCAAATCGAGCAAGCGCTCAAGGCCAAGTCCAATCGTACGCTCGATGAAGAATTCTTCCGCGACCTGCTCGACGAACAATTCAGTGAGGAGGAATCCCGCCGCCAGTTGGAAACCGCGATCCAGTGGGGACGCTACGCCGAAATCTTCGGCTACGACGCCGAAACCGGCAAGTTGACTCTCACCGAGGCTTGACCTTCCTGTGACGGCGCTCGCTCCTACCGTTTCACAAACCACCCCGCTCCCTCCCACCGCGCAGCGGCCCTCGGGCTCGCGCTGGAGCTGGGCATTCTTGATTGACATTGCTGTCTTTCTGTTCGTCTGCGCCGCCATTTACGGGGTCTACGCGATCGGCCGTTCCTGGCTGGGCCCCGTGCGTCCTCAGGCACAGATCTCGCAGAATCCCCGCATCCTTCCTCTTTACGCGCTCTACTCGCTTGTGCGTATCGGCGTGGCCTACGCGCTGAGCCTCGTCTTCGCTCTGGCCTACGGTTACCTCGCCGCCAGCTCCCGCCGCGCCGAAATCATCATGGTTCCGTTGCTCGACATTCTCCAGTCCATCCCGGTGTTGAGCTTCCTGCCCGGCGTCATGCTCGCGATGGTCGCTCTTTTTCCCCACAGCCAATTCGGCCTCGAACTCGGCTCGATCCTCCTCATCTTCACCGGCCAGGTCTGGAACATCGCGTTTAGTTTTTATTCCTCGCTGAAAACCGTCCCGCGCGAGCTCCACGAAGCCGCGGTCATCTATCGCTTCAGCCGCTGGCAGCGCTTCGCCGAACTCGACCTGCCCTTCTCCACCATCGGACTCGTCTGGAATTCCATGATGTCCGTCGCCGGCGGCTGGTTTTTCCTCATGGCCTGCGAGATGTTCGTCCTCGGAAGCCGCGACTTCCGCCTCCCAGGCCTGGGTTCTTTTCTGCAGACCGCCGCGAGCGACGGCAATACGCGCGCCATCCTCTGGGGCGTCGCCGCCATGATCGCTGTAATTGTTTTATTGGATCAACTCGTTTGGCGGCCCATCATCGTCTGGGCAGATAAATTCAAGTTCGAGCAGGTGGAAAGCTCCGCCGCCGCGCAGACTACTCTTCTCAACCTCATCGGGCGCGCCTCGATCGTCATTCGCCTCTATCGCTTGCTCCTCAAACCCGTTTTCAATTGGCTGGCCGTGACCTTCGCCGTCGGGGCCCGCCGAGCCGCGGCAACGTTTTCCGCTCCGAAACAAAACCGCGCCCGCCGCTGGCTCGGCTACTGGCTCGGCATCGGCGTTCTCGTCGGATTGGGAGTTGCCGTGTTTCACGCGGCCCGCGAATTATCCGGCCTTCATCGCGAAGATTACGTCGAACTCCTGGAAAGCGCCGCGCTGACCTTTCTCCGCGTCAACACCGCGCTCATTCTCGGCGCGCTCTGGACCGTTCCCGTCGGCGTCTACATCGGTTCGAATCCCCGTTTCGCCCGCCTCGCCCAGCCCCTCGCGCAGATGGCCGCTTCGATTCCTGCTACGGCTCTGTTTCCTATTATTCTTCTGTTCTTGCTGCGCCTCCGCGGCGGCCTCGAGATTTCCGCCATGCTCCTGATGCTTCTGGGCACCCAGTGGTACATCCTTTTCAATGTCATCGCCGGCGCCATGGCCATCCCCACGGACCTCAAGGAAGCCGCATACATTTTCCATTTCAGCTCCTGGGACCGCTGGCGACACCTCATCCTGCCCGGAATATTTCCGTACCTCGTCACCGGCATGGTCACCGCTTCCGGTGGCGCGTGGAACGCCAGCATCGTGGCGGAGTATTTTCATTTCCAGGGACGGATCGTCTCCGCGCCGGGGCTTGGCAGCACCATCAGCAGCGCCAGTGACTCCGGCCGCTTCGACGTGCTTCTCGCCTCCACGCTCATCATGGCCACCATCGTGGTGCTCATCAACCGCCTGCTGTGGCGCCGCCTCTACCGCCTGGCCTCCACGCGCTTCAAACTGGAAGCATAGCCGGTTTCCTCCTTTCGCTTTTTCTGCTTGCCTCATATAGTACGATATCGTATAATCTGATTTCGTAGAATGGAGAACGCTATGAAATCGGTTGGCCTCTCGGGATTCCTTCTTTGTCTCCTGCTGGCCTTTGGCGCGCGCTGCGCCTGGCACGGCACTCCAAGGGAAGCGGCCCGCCTTCACGCCGAACGCAGCTTCACCATCCGCCTCGACGCGCCCCCGGCGGTGGTCTTCCCGCTCTTTGGTCCCGTGGCCGAGCGGGAATGGTCCCCGGAGTGGTCCCCGCGCATGCTTTTCCCTTCCGATGGTTCCGAGCCTGCCCGCGGCGCCGTGTTTTCCACGTCCGACGAACATGGCGAGCAGACCTGGGTTCTTACCGCCTACGACCGTCAACGGGGGGAGATTGGTTATTGCATTTTTGCGCCCGGACTGGTGGTGTCCGAAATTGAAATCCACCTGCACCAGGAGAGCAAGGCACAGACCTCCGCCGAAGTCCTCTATCGCCACACGGCGCTCTCCGCTCACGGTGAACTGCTGGTCGCACGCCTTGCCGAACACCATGCCGCCATGGGTCCGCACTGGGAGCGCGCCATCAATGAAGCGCTTCAGAAGCGAACCGAAAATGCCGGCCGTTGATCCCGGCAACGCCGGTCCGGGGGAACATGCGGTGGCGGCCCGGTCTCCCGTGCGGAATCCCTCGGATTGGACCGACCAGGAATTCTGCGAGGCTTTCGAAGCGCTCAAAATCCCGAATGAACTGTTTCGTCATCGCGAGCACATTCGACTCGCCTGGATCTATGCCACTCATTTTTCCGGAGAGGAGGCCCTCGCGCGCATGGTGGATGGGATTCGCGCGTTCGCAAAGCATCACGGCGCCGAAGCCAAATACCACCACACGATCACGATGGCCTGGATGCGGCTCGTCCACCACGCGCTTCGTGCAACGCCGCCGGGAGGCGATTTTGCTTCCTTTGTTTCCGCTCACCCGCATCTTTTGGATCCGCAAATTCTCGGCCAATACTACTCTCCGGAAAAACTGAAGAGCGATGCCGCGCGCCACGCTTGGTTCGACCCCGATCTCCGCTCGCTGCCTTAACATCCGGAGGCCCTTGCGGCAGCGATGCGCACAAAGGATAATTTCACCCGACTCCCATGCCGCCTAAGCCGCTTCGCCTAATTCCGGAAATTCATCGCGCCACGCACCGGATCGGCATCTATTTGGATAGCCTCGGGATTACGCAGGGAGAAGGGCACATTCTTTCGCACCTGGCCGCTTCGGGCGAAGCGACGATTGCTGAATTGCATCGCGCGCTGGCGCACCGCCGCTCCACGCTGACCAGCATTCTCGACCGGCTCGCCGTGCGTCATTTCATTACCCGTGAATCCGATCCCCGCGACCGTCGCTCTTTTATTGTTCGTTTGTCAGCGAAAGGCAAGGCGGTGGCCACACGCGTCCATCGCGAATTGGCCCGCATCGAGGACAGCGCGCGCAAGGGCGTGTCCGGCCAGCAGTTTCAGTCCGTCGTCAAAATCCTGCAAACGCTGGAGAAGACTGCCGACCGGGCTTCGGCGCGCAAGCCTCCATAATCCCTACTTCTTCTCTTCCGCCTTCGGCTCGGGCGCCTTCTGTTGCTCGGGTTTCTCGCCCCAGATGTAGTGCCCGAACCACGTTTCGTTTTCTTCCATCACCGCGCGCTGCTGCTTCGGTTTTGTAATTCCATGCCCGAAGCCTTTGTACACCACCATTTTCACCGGCACGCCGCGGTCCTCCAGCGCTTGCCGCAGCTCGTACGCATTCGGGATCGGCACGCGGCGGTCATTCTCTCCGTGCTGGATCAGCGTGGGCGTCCGGGCTTTCGCAATGTAGCTGATCGGCGAAGTCTTCCAGTAGATTTCCGGGTCGTCCCACGGCGTGGCATGCAGATATTGCCGCGTGAACGGCGTGATGTCGGTATTCACGTAATACGTCGTCCAGTCGGAAATTCCCGCGCCCACCGAAACCGCCTTGAACCTGTCGCTCGACGCCGTGATGAACGCCGAAATGTATCCGCCCTGGCTCCAGCCCATCGCTCCCACGCGCTCCTGGTCCACCCAGCCTTTCGCGATCAGAGCGTCCACGCCGGAGATTACGTCTGCGTAATCTCCCATCCCAAGATTTCTGACGTTTAGCGAGCGGAATTTCTCGCCATAGCCCGCCGAGCCCCGGTAATTCGGCTTCAATACCACCGCGCCTTTGGCGACGAACCGCTCGATCGGATAATAGCGGTCCGCGTACACCACCGGCTGATCCACTCCGGTCGGCCCTCCATGAATCACCACCAGCAGCGGATATTTCTTCTTCGCATCAAAGTTGCCCGGCGTGTAGAGAACTCCCTCGAGGACCGTGCCGTCCGCCGACTTCCAGGAAATCACTTCGCGGTGCGCCAGCGAGAAGCCCTTCAATTGGTCGCCCATCCCCGTCAGCTTCTTGCCCGGCCACGCCGCTACGCTCGAGGTGTATACCTCCCCGTATTGATTCTCGAGCGCCGCCCAATAAGCCACTTGTCCGTAGTCCTTCGAAAACGAAAAACTGCCCGCATCCATCTTCTCGGGCGAACTCACCTTTTCCGTTTCTCCCGTTGCCGGATTCAGCCGGAACAAATGCGCGTAGGTTTTTTGCTGGGCTTCAAAATAAATTCCATCCGGGCCCCAGCCGACCAGCCCCGGATCTTCATCAAACGCGGCGCTCAAGATCTGTACCGCTCCGCCTTCCGCCGGTACAACCGCAATCCTTCGATTCGAATAAAAGAAATAGCGCGACCCCGCGGCCGTTTCGAAGGCGATCTTTTTCCCGTCCGGCGACCACTTCGGATTCCTGTCCGGCCCGGGTGTGCCCACTATTTTTTTCACCACGCCATCGCCGACCGTCACCACATACAAATCCGCCGTCTCGATCGAAATCAAGTCCGGATCCTTCTGCGCGCTGAACGCCATGCGCGTTCCGTCCGGTGACCAGGAAAAACTGCCCACGCTGAATTTCTCGCCCTCCGTCACCCGTTTTGCTTCCGCCGCCGGCGCCATTCCGCCGGGAATCTCGATCGTCCAAAGGTGCGTCATCTGGAAGTCGGCATGAATCACCGAATACTCGCCATATTTCTCCTTGCGGTCCTTCAGCGCCTTGGGCTCGGGATCCATCGCCGAAAACGCAATGCGTTTCGAATCCGGCGCCCAGTCCAGCGCATCCACGCCGTTCTCAGCCTTGGTGAGCTGCTGCGCTTCGCCGCCGTCCGCCTGAATCACGTAAACCTGCTTCTTATCCTCCGGCGTTCCCTTGATTTGCCCCGGCCGGTCGGAAAGAAACGCGATCCACTTTCCATCGGGTGACCATGCCGCATTGGTGCTCGATTTTTTTGCCGTGGTCAGCGCGTGCGATTCGCCCGTGGCAACATCCACAATCCACAAATTCATTTCGAACGCGTTCTCGTCCCAGTTCGTTTTCTGCACTTCGTAAACCACGCGCTTCCCGTCTGGCGACAATTTCGGATTGAACGCGCCATTCCATTCCAACGACTGGTCAATGCTCGGCGTGCGGGAAGCCGCTGCCGGCGCGGCCTTCGCTGTCGCTGCTTCTTCTGCCCCTGCGGATGCGGCCCCCCAGCCCAACAGAGCTGCCGCAACCGCGTTCAAACACACCTTTCTCATGGCTGTTTCCCCCCATCCAGTACGAGAGACGTTGATTCAGTGCTTGCGGTTCCAGAGTGTGAACCCAATGAAGATAGCGATCCCTGCCAGGGCAAATCCAACGTAGGTCTGCCATCCGTGCAGCCACGTCGCTGACGCAATCGCGCCCAAGGCGGAAAGGATCAGCAATAGGGCAGCCTTGCCCTTCGTTAGTTGCTTCTGTTCGACCACTCGCGTTTTGCGCCTCGCCGGTCGAATGCCCACTGCGCATCGCCCCGGTGCTGCTTCCTGGCCTTAAGTTCTCGCCAACTCTCGGCTCAGGTACACCATCTGCCCTACATGATGATAGGCATGCCCCGCACACCGCACGAAAATCTGGAATCGGTCCTCCGCCTCTGGTTCTAGCTCGGCCGTGTACGTCTTTCCCCAGTCCTCCGCGCTCTGCTTTCGAATCGTCTCCACCACCATGGCAACGGTACGGTCAAACGCCTGAAGCGCCTCGCTCTTCGGCGGCGGCTGCTTCTCCGTGAACTCGCGGTCACGGTCGCGCACGTACCCAGTTCCTCGAACGCGCGCCCCGATGTAGTAATTCAAATTGCCTGTCAAATGCAATACCAAATGCCCCACGCTATTGCCGTAGGGAAACGGACGGTGCCAAAACTGCTCGTTCGAAAGCGGGTCCACCCATTCGTGCACGTGGGCCGCCACGGATTCGTAGTACGCCGCCAGCCCGTTCGCAATCGTCTCGTTTCGTTCTGCCATGGAAAGGCCCCAGCCTCCATCCCACCCCGGGACGTTACCCTTCACAACTTCCGCAAAGGCACCTCTATTCCTGCCCCGTTTATCCTGGCCTGGTGACACGCTCCCGAGCTTCTACCCTAAGTCCCGGAACGCCGACAATAGCCTTCCAGCCGAAAAAGTCAAGGATTCGCTCGCGTGCCTGGCGTTCTGATCCGGTGCCCCATGTCTCCATTCAAAAATCGTTGTGAAACCTTTTTCCGGCGGACGGGTTTCCATTGATGCCCACAAAAAACCAAGGCCTGCGACCCGCTACCATGTCCTTCTCGTCCTCTCTCCGGCAATTGCTCCCTCAGTTGCCGCGCGATTATGTCCGCCGCCGCCGCGCCGTTCGCCGTCTCACCAATGTCTTCTTGATCGCTCTCGTGGGCGCGGCCACCGCGTACTTCATCACCAGCCCAACCGGTGGCAGAGGCTTCGCTCCGCCAAAGTCAGCGCTCCAATCCATTCCCGCAAGCGCCCCGGCTCGGAATTCTTCGGCCTCCTCCGCAGCCGCATCGCCGGGTTCCGCTTCCGACGCTGCGGACGGCTACCACCTCGCGCCCGGCCCGCACGCGGTCTCCGAAGTCTCCGACCTCGTCCTTCACGATGCCAAACGCAGCAAGGATCTCCACGTCCGCATTCTTTATCCCAACGACAGAGGCCGGTATCCGGTAATCGTCTTCTCCCATGGCGCAGGCGGCTCGCAGGATTGCTGCGAAGCCCTCACGCGCCACTGGGCCGCCTACGGCTACGTCACGATCCAGCCCACGCACGACGATTCCGCCCTTCAGCGCCGCAACTCCGGTGAAGAAAACAACCGCTTCACCGAGGCCGTTCGCGACGCCTTCGACAAGCCCGCGCTCTGGGAAAGCCGGCCGCAAGACATCTCTTTTGTTCTGGATTCGTTGTCCGTGCTTGAGCATCGCGTCCCCGGCCTCGTCGGAAACATGGACAAGGACCGCATCGGCGTCGGCGGCCACTCCATGGGTTCCTACACCGCCGAAGCCATCGCCGGCGCAGTTGTGGATCTCCCCGGCCATCCCGGTTCGAATTTCGCCGATCCGCGCGTAAAAGCCGTCCTGGCTCTCTCGCCAGAGGGACCTGGCCAGTTCGGCTTGCAGGATCATTCTTTCGATCGCATCTCGGTCCCGTACCTCGGCATGACCGGTTCGCTCGACAGCCTCGGCCCCCGGGCCAGTCGCGCCTGGCACAAAATCCCATTCGAACGCAGCCGGCCCGGCGATAAGTATCATGTCTTTATCGAAGGCGCCAATCACTCGTCCTTCATCACCGCGCGCTCACTCCGACCCAACCACGCCGCGCAAGGCGAGGCCATTGTCGGCTACACCAACTCCGCCTCACTCGCCTTCTGGGACGCCTACTTGAAAAACGACGCCCGCGCCAAGCAATATCTCCAATCCGACACCCTCGAAGAATCCAGCCACGGCGCTGCAAGACTCTCCCGCCGCTGAACCTTCGGAGTAGCACAGGCTCTGAACCTGCGCGCATTTCATTTCTCAGCTGAGCCGCGCGCCCCGCAATGCACTGGGCCGTTGCTCCGTCGAATCACCTACGTTTCCTCACGTTTGGCGGGGGAGTCCTTCCGTACTATTGACCCTGTTACCGCCGGCCACCGAAACTGGTTTCAAGATGGCCCGCTACTCAGCCTTTCTCGGGCGCCGTGTTGAAGTGCAATACCGCGCCGGTGACATCCTTCTGCCTGCGTCCGGCACCTTTGTCGCCGATTCCGGCCGTTCCATCTTTCTTGAACAGAGCATCGAACAGCGCGGCCAGCACAAGCACTTCCGCTGGGAAATCCCCTATCAATATTTAGTGCGCATCGAGGAAAAACCCGACTCCGGCGCCACCGCAAACTCCGGCTCCAGTCCCGCCACGTCCAAGCCGATGCCCGAAGCGGCGCCCGCACCAGGACCGAGCGACGAACCTCGCAGCGCCGCCGCCAAAGCCTCCACCGGAGGCGCCCCCGGCATCCTCCCGCTCACCCACCGTCCGAAGACCGCCTGATCCACGCACTTCTCCTCCGCAACTCCCCATCAGAGCCCAAGGGCCGCGAAGACTCACTTGGTCGCAGGATTCGCGTCCAGGCTCAACAGCTCGGGTTCACCACGGAATGGCAGTTTGAATTTGCGGGAAATATCCGGCCAGAATTCGCGGAGCACGTCGAAACCAATGTCTTGCAGCATGGCGTAGCCCACCCGCTCGGCCGCTGGACGGAAGCCGCGTTCGTTGTCCGGGTGATAGGTGTTACCGAGCACCACCGTGCTCGCCGTCCCCAGCCACTCGGAAAAATTGAACATGCGATTGCCATCGTCGCGCTGCGCCACCACGGCATGCTCGATCGCATGAAGCAAGCGCCTCTTGGCGCTGCCATGCACCAGAGGGTAGTAGCGCGGGTCTTCGGAGAATATCGAGGGATAGGCAAAGTCCTTAAAGAACCTGGACGTCGCCTGGCCGGCGAATTCCGCGCCAAACCGCCGGCCATACCCTTCCGCCCCCTGGCCATAGCTGTGGTCCGTGTCCTCCGCTTGGTCAAGCCCCGCGTTGAATGCGGCGCCGAGAAACGTCACCGGGTCCAGCGAATCCTGGACGAACAGCGCGAATTTATCTTTCAGCTGGAGGGTGCACAATCGCAAGCCGGACTTATAGTGCGGCGGGTGCACCGACTTGCGTTCCAGGGGCCGGGCGAACGTGCCAACCACCTTCTTCAACGGCCCTTCGTAATCTTCCAGCCGTACCATCGGCGCCGGCTGAACGCACGTGGTCGCCACATGGTTCACCGCTTGGCCCTCTAACACTGCGGCAGGCGGCTGCTGAGGAGGAGCCGGCGGTCCCTGCGCGCAGACCACCCGGCCAGCCAATCCGGCCAGCATCGTCAGGAAGAACATCCCTGCCAGCATGCGAAAACGATTTCGGCGTGTCACGTTCTGTCCGAACCTATCATTTTCTCCTAAATGACCACGACAAGCACTCGCTTGCCTGGAATTTCGGGAAACGAAAACGATTCCGACGGTCCATCCATTTCCGATGCTTCCTCAATCCCCCATCGTTGTCGGGAACCGAGCGTTCCGCCACATCCGTAAGACACGCCTGAAAACGATCGATCGGGGACCCATCCCCGTCGCGCGAGTCCCGCTCCGCTGCTTCTGCGCCGCAATTCCGCTACAATCGTCTCCTCTTTTTGAGCAAGATTCCGGCGTGCTTGACGGGCGCTGCCTTCGAGGAGGCTTCTCGTGAAACCCACTATCGGATTTATCGGTCTCGGCCTGATGGGCCGTCCCATGTGCATGAATCTCGTCAAGGCCGGCTACTCCGTCACCGTCTGGAACCGCACCGCCGCGCGCGCCGACGAACTCGTTGCCGCCGGCGCCAAACTCGCCAAAACTCCACAGGAAGCCGCCGCCGCATGCGACTTCTTGATTTCCATCGTCAGCGATCCCCCGGCTCTCGAACAAATCCTCTGGGGCGCGCAAGGCGTCATGCCCGCGCTCAAGCGCGGCAGCATCTACATGGATTCCAGCACCATCTCTCCCGCGCTCGCCCGCAAAATCGCCGCCGCCTGCGCCGAACGCGGCGCGCGTTTCCTCGACGCGCCCGTTACCGGCGGCGACTGGGGCGCGAAAAAAGGCGAACTCGTCTTCATGATCGGTGGCGACGCCGAAACGCTGAAAGAAGCAGAGCCTGTCATCGGTGTACTGGGCAAGAAATGGTTTCCTCTCGGCCCGACCGGGGCGGGCCAAACCATCAAGCTCGCCATGAACATGATCCTGGCCCTCCAAGTGGATGCCCTCGCCGAAGCCCTTGCTCTGGTCACGCGCTCCGGGCTTCCAGGCGAAAGGCTCGTCGAAGTCCTTCAATCCAGCATGGGACGCTCCGGTCTGCTGGATGTCAAAGCGCCCAATCTCCTCAAGGGCGAATACGCCCCGAGTTTTTCCCTGCGCCTCATGCACAAGGACCTCGGCCTCGCGCTGGATCTCGCCAATCAACTCGGCGTCGCTCTTCCCGCCACTGCCGCCGCACGCGAAACCTACAGCGCCGTCAAAGGCGCCGCCAAAGAAGACCTCGACTACTCCGCCGTCATGAAATTCTGGAAACCCTGATGCCGCTCTCTTCAAAGAGTGTTCGTGAATAAGCCGCTTCTTTCTTCGCGGTCATTCCTTGTGGCCATGCGCCAAGCCGCTTCTATCCTTGGTTGTCGTTCATCATCAAAACGAGGTGCCACTTGAAAATCGGCTTCGCCGGCCTTGGCGACATGGGCCAGGCCATCGTTCCGCGTTTGCTCGCAGCCGGCCATACCGTCACTGGCTGGAATCGCACCAAGGAAAAAGCCGCGCCCCTGTTCAAACGCGGCATGCTCTGGGCTGGCACGCCTCGCGAAGTCGCGCACGACGCACAAATCGTTTTCTCGATCGTCACCGACGCCGACGCCGTCAAATCTCTGGCCCTCGGCGAAAACGGCATCATCGCCGGCCTGCTGAAAGACGCCGTCTACCTGGACATGAGCACCATCGATCCGGACGGCAGTCGCGCTGTTGCCGCCGAATTCACCAAGGCCGGCCTCACGATGATGGACGCTCCCATTTCCGGCACCACGCTCACTCTTGCCAAAGGCAACGCCTCGCTCATGGTCGCCGGCGACAAAGCCGCGTTCGAGCGCGTTCAGCCCGTCTTGCTTGCCATCGGTCCCAAAGTCACCTACATCGGCGCGCAAGGTCTGGCCGTGCAGCTCAAAGTCGCTCTCAACATGACCCTGGTCATCGAAGTGATGGGCTTCTGCGAAGGCATCGCCCTCGCCGAAAAAGGCGGCGTCCCCCGCGAAGTCGCCGTGGACGCTTTTCTGAAAAGTGTCGTCGCCTCTCCCGTGCTTCACTATCGCGCCCCACTCATTCTCGAAGGACACATTTCCGACGCCACCTACGGCAACGTAAACCTCCAGCAAAAAGACATGCTGCTGGCGCTCGATCTTGGCCGAAAAATGGGGGTGCCCGTTCCTCTCGGCGCAGCCGCCAACGAAATGCTGAATGCTTGCCGCGGCCTCGGACTGGCGCACCACGATTTCGTCACTGTTTACGAGGTCTATCGCCGCTTGGGAGGAATGTCCAAATGAACCCGTACCGCACTAGTCTTCGCGATGTTCCGCGCGTCGGCGGCCTTTCGAAAGACGAGGGCTGGATCAACATGCAGGTCCAGTTCCTCATCGATCAGAAAACCGCCGGCTCGGACAAACTTCTCGTTGGATGGACGGTCCTCCCGCCCGGCGCGCGCCATGACAAACATCGCCACCCCAACGTGGATGAATTTTTCGTCGTGATCAAAGGAAGCGGCATGATTTACACCGACACGGGCCGCGAACCTTCTGCGCAGGGCGACGTCATTTTCACCCCGCGCGGGCACTGGCACGGCTTCGACAACACCGGCACCGAAGACGTCGTGCTGGTGTGGGGTTGGAGCGGCGCCGGCTCGCTCGAAGCAGCGGGCTACGAAATTCCGCCCGAAGGCTACTGAGCGTTCATGGCATTCGAATCATGACCGCCGCCTGGGACGACCCGCGCATCTCCCGCGGAATGGCCGCGCAATTCGAACGCCGCCGCGAACTCCTGAACGCCGGTCACAAAGCGCTCGGCTGGAAACTTGCCTTCGGCGCTCCCGCCGCGATCGAGCGCCTTCACACCAACGCGCCGCTCGTGGGTTTTCTGATGCAGAGCGCTCTCGTTTCTTCCGGCTCATCCATTTCCATCGCCGATTGGAAAAAACCCGCCGCCGAACCCGAAATCGCCGTTCACCTCGGCAAAGACGTGCCTGCCGGCGCCGACCGTGACACCGCGAAAGACGCAATCGCTGGTTTGGGTCCTGCCATTGAAATAGCGGATGTCGATCATCCCTCCGATGACGTCGAAGGCACGCTCGCGCGCGACATTTATCAGCGCCACATCATTCTTGGCCGCAATGACGTAACGCGCGCCGGCGGCATTCTCGACGGGCTCACCGCCCGCGTCTTCAGAAACGGCTCCGAAATCGCCAGCGTCACGGGTCCCCCGGCTCTGCAAGAATTAACCGGCGAACTCCTCGACATCGTCCGGCACGTCGGAAACGTACTCGCCGTTTTCGGTGAACCGCTGCGAGCCGGACAAATCATCATCGCCGGCTCCATTATCCCGCCGCTGTGGATCGCACCCGGCGAAGAAATTGTTTTCCACCTCGCTCCCGTGGACTCTGTCTCCATCCGCTTCGCTCCCGCATCTAACGGAACACGCTGTTAAACGTTCTCGCCGTGGAGGCGCCCGTGAGCTCCCCAGATCCTGCTAAGATCCAGAAATTTCGCGACACCCTTCGCCAGGAATGGACTGGCGACGCGACCGTAACCGCTTGGCGAAAATGGCAAGCGCAGATTGCCGCGTTCACGCGCGGCGCCACGGAAGCCATTCTGGAAACGGCGCAGCTTCGTCCCGGCCTGCGCGTGCTCGATCTCGCCAGCGGCGTTGGCGATCCCGCGCTTTCCATCGCCGCGAACGTCGCTCCCTCCGGACGTGTCACTGCCACCGACCTCGGCCCCGGCATGATGTCGCTGGCAGAAGAACTCGCCCGGAAGAAAGGCCTTTCGAACATCGAGTTCCGCGAAGCCAGCGCGGAGTCGCTTCCCCTCGCGGGTGAATCCTACGACGTGCTGACGTGCCGCTTCGGCGTGATGTTTTTTCCGGATCTTGCAAAAGCGCTGCAGGAATGCCTTCGCGTGCTGAAGCCCGGGGGCCGCGCCGCGTTTGTGGCTTGGGGAATCAAGGAGCAGCCGTTCTTCACCACCACCGCGGGCATTGTGCTGAAGCATGTTCCCGTTCCTCCGCCGCCGCCCGATCCGGATGGTCCCAGTCTGTTCATGTTTGGCGAGCGCGGCCGGTTGCGCCGGGCGTTGGAAGCGGCAGGCTTTCAAAACGTTCATGAAGAAGACCGCATCGTGAATGGTGTTTGGAGTGGCTCGCTGGACGAGTATTGGGAGCAGTTCAGCGAAGTTGCCGCGCCGTTCCGCCCGCTCATCGATCAACTCACTCCGGAAAAGAAAGCCCAAGCGCAAGCCGAAATTCTCGCCACGCTGAAAAAATTCTGGAACGGCAAAGAGATGATTATGCCCCTCGAAATCGTCATTGGCACGGGTACGCGACCCTGATTCCGTTTCTCGCCGTTCGAACGGCGCCTCTCCACCCTGAAAAAACTCCCAGTCCTGCGATGGCAATGGAATCGCCCGGTATTTTCTTGACTTCCGGAGGGTGCAGGGATACTGTCGGCCCACACTGGCCGGTGCCCCGGGCGCGAGCCCTTTTTCTCAGGTTACCCACTCGACCGAACGCCGCATCCCGCCCACTTCGCGGACTCCGCGAATGACCGGACGAGGAGCGACCTTCGCATATGTTGCGCCGCGCGGAACCGCCAGCCTGACGGAGGAGGAGAAAAATGATAAAACAGATTGCGGGCCTGCTTGTGTTGGTGTTGGCTGTGATCAGCGTGCCGCTGGCTTTCTCGCAGATGGAACCAACCCCGATCGTGTACACCTATGTGAGCCAGTTCCAGATTCCGCGCGCGAGTTGGGCGGCCTATTCGGAAGACTCGGAAAAATCCGCGGTGCCGATTTTTGAGAAGCTGACCGCCGACGGGACGATTCTCGCCTGGTCGACGTTTGAGCAGGTGGTGCATACACCGGACGGCTACACGCACGGCGCGGCGTGGTCTTCGCCGAACATCGCAGGGCTGATGAAGGTGCTGGACGAAGTGCGCAAGGCGGGACCGCGGCCGGGACAGACGGCGGCGACCAAGCATGAAGATTATTTGATGCAGACGTCCATGTACCGCGTTGGCAGCGGAACACCGGCGTATCTGCGGGTGGTCTGTGCGAATGCGAAGCCAGAGAAGCCCAGCGGGTACGCCGCGGTACTCAAGAAGTATCTGGTGGCGACGTTTGATGAACAGATCAAGAAGGGCGCGGCGACGTATTACGGTCTGGACGAGCAGTACGTAAACACTTCGGCGCCTTCGATGCGGTGCCTGGTCATCAACTATCCCAATGCGGAAGGCATGGACAAGTGGGCGGCGGCCATCAACGCGACGCTGGGCAAGATGAACGCGGCGGAGCGCGAGGAGTTTGCCAATGCCTCGGTGCTCGATAGTCGCCGCGACATCATGGCGCGCATTACACACTCCGGCCACAAATAACCGCCGGCGTCCGAGCGGAGGAGGGCGGCTCCTCCGCGGTCGTGGAGAGCGGTGCCTGGCGGCGGCACGGATCACGGCGTCTTCGATCGGCGAAAGCGCCCCATCTCCCATTTTGCACGAAGGGTCAGACGAGATCGCGGACGGTGGGCCGCGCAGCGCCCTTCCAGCTGGCGTCAAACTGTTTGCGGACGAATCCTGCGTCGTAGGCTTTTTCCTGGGCCTTTAAGGCTTGCTCAAGGCCGAAGAGCGAGCGCGGGTTGCGGAGATTGCGCTCCAGGTCCGCGCGGAAAACTTCCTCGGCTCCGGCATTATCACCGATGATCAGCAGCACCGCGCCGAGAGATTCGCGCACGGGATAGAACCAATCTTGCGGTTCGTCGTACTTCAGTGAATCTTGAGTCGCGACGGCGGCGCGCAACTGGTTCACGGTGGCGTCCATATCGCCTTTCTCGAGCGAGATCTTTGCCCCCAGCACATTTTCCGCGATTTTCAGGATGTCCTTGGTCTTGTTGTTGATGGGCATCTGAAAGATCGCGTCGGGCGGCGTTTTTTCTTCTGCTTCCGCAACAATCGTTTGCTCGGCTTCGGCTTCGTCCAGTTTGTCGGTGGCGGCAAGGGCCAGGCCGCGAGCAAAATGCCAGAACACCGTGGCCGTGTGCATGTCCGGGTCGGGTTGCGGCGCTTTCAGGATTTCGTTCCACTTGTGAAAGCGCACTTCGACGGCCAAGGGCACGGTCATGAAGCCTTCCAGCGGCGGCATGTCTTTCACGTGCGGGCCCACGTTAGCGGCGAGCAACTGGGCGCCGCGCCGGGACTCACGATAATTGCCGTTCATGGCCGCGGACATGGCGATGAAATGCAGATTGTGGCTGTAATACATCATGGAATAGATTCCTTCGGCTGCGCCGGCCTTGATGTAGGCCTGATCGGCGAGGGCGGCTTTCTGGTTGGTTTCGAGCGCGGCTTGGTAATCGCCGGTGCGGATGTAGATGTGCGCGGGCATATGCACGATGTGCCCCGCGGCGGGGGCGAGCTGCGCCAGGCGACTGGCGCCGGCCAAAGCGCGTTCCGGGGTGGAGGAAGCTTCGACACAGTGGATGTAATAGTGGACCGCACCCAAATGATTGGGCTCGCGGCGAATCACCGATTCCAGCATGGCGACAATTTCCTCCGTGCCCTCTTCCGGCGTGCCGTCCGGGCGCCACAGTCCCCAGGGATGCAGGTTCATTCCGGCCTCGGCGAAGAGCGTGGCGGCATCGAGATCGTCGGGGAAGACCTTCACCACGCTGCGCATGGCGTCGCGATACTGTTTCGCGGCGGCGTGCAAATCGGATTTGGAATCGGCAGGAAAGCGCTGGGCAAGCGCGGCGATGTAGGCTTTGTCGGCTTCGGAAGCATCGGCTGCGAGCGTCTGCGCGGTCTCAATGGCGGCGTGGGCTTCGGCGAAACGACCCTGGCTGGCGGGATCGTTGTAATTCGGACCAACCGCTTCGGCGATGCCCCAATAGGCCATGGCCAGTTTGGGATCGAGCTCGGCGGCACGCTGGAAGGAGCGCGCGGCCTCGTCGTGATTGAAGGCGTAGATTTGCCGCAGGCCCTGATCGAAGAAGGCCTGCGCTTCGGTGTTCTTGGTGGAGACGGGGTGATGCCAATGGCCGTAGCCGGCCATGAGCGTAGCGGGTTTTGGCTTGGCGGCTGCGGCGTGGTCGGAATGCTCCTGCGCGAAGGCTGGAAAAGTCAGCGTAAGAGCGAGGGCCAGCAGGGTCAGGATGCGGCGATGCATGGGGAGCCTCCGGTAAACAGTGAAGTGAGGTGAACTGTTTCGCGGATTGTAGCATCGCCGAGACGGCTAGGGAAAAGTCATCGTAGCGAAGGGAATGACGCGATGCAAACAATGCAGCCGAATGGCATTCTCGAGTGTTTTAGGTGCGTTTGAGAACCTGTTCGATCTCGATGGTTAGGGCGGCGGGGCCTTTGAGGTAGGCGGAGCGTGCGCCCCAGGGGCGATCTTGCGGGGGCTCGATGGATTCGGCACCGCGGGCGGCGACGGCACGATAGTCCGCGTCGCAGTCGTCGCTATCGAAGCCGAGCGTAAGCGCGCTGTCCGCTTGCGCGGCGTCCAGAATCACGCCAAATTCCCCGAAGCCGAGCCAGGCCATGCGGTCGTTGTTAAACACGGGAGTGGCCTCGAGCACCTGTTCAAACCAGTGGGCCGCGGCGGGCAAGTCGCGCACGCGGCAATGGACGTGGGAGATTTTCATGGAACCTTCTCGGAACTTGGAGAGACCTGTGGAGCTTAGCACCGCCGTCGGAAATGTGGACGCCATTGCGGCGGGGGAAAGTCAAAGCCACCACACGTAAGGTCGACGTGTGGTGCGCCGGGCGGGTGGGGGAAGATTAGGAGCCGGAGGCTCCGCGAGCGGCGGCTTTGAAGATGGCGAAGGCGGCGCCTTGCGGGTCGGCCATGATGGAAAGGCGGCCCACGTTTTCAAAATCCGTTCGGGGCATGTAGAGCGTAGCGCCTCGTTTCTTGGCCTCGGCGGCGGTGACATCGCAATTGGAAACGGTGAAGTAGGCCATCCAGTGAGCGGGAGTACCGGGCTCGTGTTGCGAACCAGGGGGAATGCCTCCGATGAACTCTTCTCCGTTCTTGATATGCCAGTAGTTGCGGGCGGGGGCCTCGTCTTCTTTCATAATCTGCCACGCCTTCGCCCGTATCGAGCGCCACCCGGCGGTGGAAGGAAGACCTTCATTCGTGGTGTGGGATGCCGCCGTCGGGGAGGGGGTAGGGCGGATCGGCGAAGACAACACCCCGACCGAGTCGCGACTCGTTTCGGGCCGGGAGTGCAGGCAGAGCATGGGAAGTGTTGGGGACGACTGCCAGAGGTTTGGAGGGGCGGGGGTGAAGCTGGAGGGAGGAGACGATTTTTTCGAGAGGGCGGAGGAGTTTGGGGAGGTCGGCGGGGGCGATGAGAGGGTCGGAGCCGGGGGCGGACGAGGAAGAGACTTCGAGGGTGAATTCGTAGCAGGCGCCGGCGGATAAGCCGGCGTAGTCCCGGGCGGCGGAGACGGATTCGTTCGAGACGGAGCCGCGATCGCGCCAGTAGAAGGGGACGCCCTGGAGGGTGGTTACGTCGGTGGCGCCGGGCCAATCGGAATCGGGAGGCGCGACGAAGGAACGGCATGCGTCGGCGGTGGCGGATGGGTTCACGACGAACTGGAGATGGCCGGCAGCGAAGGTGGTGTTGGGGTAGGCGTCGTCGGGGATGCGAAGGGTGGCGACGAGGATGACGCCGGGCTGCTGAGATTCCCAGTCCTGCTGGGTCTTGAGGGCGGGCGAGTCGTCGGGATCGAGTTCTTCGTCGAGCAGGTAGTTACGGGGGTAGCGCAGAGTGAGGCCGTAGCCGGGATTGTTGTAGACGGAGAGGGCGCCTTCGTGGGGCGGCTGTTTGGAGAAGGAATGCGCTGGGGCTGGTGCTGGAGAGGCGTCGGTCAACTTGGCTGTCGGAGACGAACGGCGAGAAGGGGCGAGATGCGCTTGGGTACTGCCGCAGGCGGAGAGCCAGGTCGTGCTGAGGATGAGGGTTAGGGTGAAAAGGCAGTTTGTGTGGAGCATGGCAGGGCCTCCCATCGGGATGCTTAAGGGGTGGAGGGCAGGTGGGGTGCCAGGGGCTAGATGGTTGATTTTGCGGAGGATAGGAGAAGGGCTGGAGGCTTTCGAACTGGCTTGGGCCACACAGTGTTGGGGAAAAGACGCGGAAAAGAAGGATGGAACAGGAGAGCGCACCGAGAAGAACGGGGCACGTCCCCTTCGGCGGGCTCAGAGTGAATACACGGACGAGGAAAAGAATGGCTGTGCCGCGGGGAAAACCGAGAGAGGGCTAAAAACGGTTGGTGGGCTTGGGGCGCTGGAGGTAGGCGACGCCGTAGCGGAAGAGTTCTTCTTCGGGGACTTCGACGGCGGAGACGATTTGGGCGGGGACGAAGATGGGAGTCTGGCCGGGAACGTAAGGCACGGCGAGTTCGATCAGCGAGCGTTCGTAATATTTCTTTTTGCTTTTGAAGCGCAGGCCGCCGCGGGACATGTCCTCACACTGGACGACGTCGTCTCCGCGCTCGGGGTGGCGGACGAGGGCAGAATAATTGACGCGGGCGCGCGGATGCTGACGGCGCTCGATGCGGGGAGCGTCGGGCTGGCGCGCGGGCGGGAGGGTCAGAACGACGCCGCGCGGCTCTTCGTAAACAGTGGGCTGCGTTTTGGATGGCGCCTGGAGCGAAGCCTGCACGGGCGCGTTCATCGGGGAAGCATACGCCGAACGAAATGGCGCAGACGCGGGAAACGAACGCGGAGTTTCAGCCGTGGAGGGAAGGGCGTCCCCGGGAGGGGGTTCGCCGGACCCAGGCTTCCAAATGGTGGAGAAGCCGCAGCGTTTGCAGAAACGAAGAACACTTTTGTTGATGGCGGCGGACTGTGCCTCGGCACTGTGGTCGTCGAGCTTCTCGATGGTCCTGCAGGTGCTGCACACCAAGGTCAGGAGGCTTCGTTCGATTTGTTCTGGGGTCAGCGGCGGGAATTCCGCAGTCCAAAAATTGAGGTTGGGATCCACGAAAGCGAGGCCATAGGCGTGGATGCCATTGGAGGTGCCGACCTGGCCGACGATGCGGACGGCGGTTTCGCTAAGGCGATCGGGGCAACGAAGGATGAGCTCCTGCTCGGGGGAAAGCTTGTGGTGGGAAACGACGCTGGCACCATGGAGGCTGAGGAGGAGGGTGTTCGTGGGTTCCGAGAAAACCTTGCCGTCGAGATCGCTGCCGATCAGAAGGATGGGAACTTCTTTAGGAATGCGGCCAGTGATGCGCACAACCTGCTGTAGCACGGGGGAGGCCGGGGCGGAGGGCGGAGTGAATCAATTTAGTACCAAAAGGCGGAGGGATGGAAGTTTAGGGAGCTTTCCAGATGGCTTCGGTAGGAGGGGCGGCCGGCGCAAAGGAGTCAGGAGGCCGAAACCGTTCCAGATTGGGATGGCTGAACCGAAATGAAAAGCAAGGGCGACGAAAGATGGAACACCATCGGGCGTGTCCCGCGGAATGAAGAATGTGCAAACGCGCGCGAACGATTACGGTTGCGAGACCGCAGCGGAGGCCGAGGCGGTGTTGCCGATGGCGTCGCCGTTGACGACGAGCTCGACGCGGCGGTTGCGCTGGCGGCCTTCGGGGGTGTCGTTGGAAGCGACGGGCTGCATTTTGCCGAAGCCGCGCGCGGTGATGTTGGAACCGGGAACGCCTTGCTCGGCGAGAAAATCGCGGACGGAATCGGCGCGGCGTTCGGAGAGCTGCTGATTGAAATCATCGCCGCCGACGCTGTCGGTGTGGCCCTCGATCTGGAGAGTGAGGCCGGGATGGGCGAGAAGAATGCCGGAGATTTTTGCGAGCTTTTCGCGGGCGCCGGGCTTGAGGGTGTAGCTGCCGGTGTCGAAAAGAACGTCGGACATGTTGACGATGAGGCCGCGGGCGGAATCGCGCGTTTGCAAAATGGAATTCAACTGGCCGAGGAGTTGCGCGCGAAGCTGGGCTTTTTCGGATTCGGCTTGGGCGGCGGCTTGGCGCGCTTTTTCCGTTTCAGCCTGCGCGGCAGCCCGGTCCCTGGCGGCCTGAGCGGCAGCGGCTTCGGCGGTCTGCTGTTGCGCTAAGGCGGCGGCGCTGGCTTTTTCGGCTTCGGCTTTCTGGCGAGCGGCTTCGGCAGCGGCTTTTTCCGCCTCCTGCTTCATGCGCAGGGCTTCGGCCTTGGCGGCCTCGGCTTGCTGGCGAGCTTGTTCGGCTTCCTGGCGGCGCTGCACTTCTGCGGCAGCGTCTGCACGAGCCTTGGCTTCGCGGTCTTCGGCGGCTTTCTTGTCCGCGGCGATTTTCGCTTGCGCGTCTTCTTCGGCCTTTTTCTTCACCGACATGACGCGGGCTTCTTCGGCGGTGCCGACCACTTCGCGCGCCGCCGCTTCGACGGATTTTCTATCGCTTTTGCGGGCGTAGACTTCTTCGGCGGTGCGAAGCTGCTGTTCGGCTTTGGTGAGCGTGGCGGCGGCATATTTGTCGGCCAGCGCGATGTGGGCGATGCGAACCGCATTGCGCGCTTCGAAAAGCTCGAGCGGCGTCTTGCGATCAATGCCGAAGATCGCGTTTTCAATTTTGGTATTCGAAGAGGAATAGATGCCGCGGCCGAGGAGTTCGAAGCTGGCGTCGATGTTTTCGACTTTGCCGAGCGTAGCGGAGTTGAAAATGTTTTCGAGAACGACCGTGTTGCCGGGCTGGGTGACTGCGAAATAGGGCTCGGCAGTGACGATCATGCCGAAGGTCTGCATGTCGGTGATGGCTTTCACTTCGCCAGCGCCACCCTTCAGCAGCACTTCACCAAGATTTACGGCGCGGCCTTGCGGAGAGACGGCCCACAAAACATAGGTTAGATACTCGAGGCCGAACTTGGTGGCTTCGTCAAAGCCCACGAACCTGGCTTCGATCTCGATGCGGTTGCCCTTGTTCTGAACTTTGGCTTCGCCGTTGGCCTGCTGCATTAATTCCGTGCCCTGAAAATCGATCTTCGTGGAGCCGCCGGCGCGGCGATAGTTGACCGCCCTGGTCGTTCGAGAAACAGTTCCGGTCGTCGCCGCGGCGGATGGTGGCGCTTGGCCGTGCGCAGAAGCAACGAGGATGCCGAAGATTCCGGTGAGCGCGAGACAAGCCGATGCGATTTTCACGTCATGCTCCTGATCGCCGTCGAAGGCGATTCCATTCCGATGGCCGCAGTACGGCCATGATGATTCCAAGCAGATAGCGACAGGCCCCGTTTCAACCCATGTTCGAAAGTCCACTCCGAGGGGTATGTCGCTGCTTATTTACAGGCTAGCAAAAGCAAGCGGAGAGAGCGGGCGATGGAGGAGGGCCTTTGCGCAAAGTATTACCGTACCTGCCGACTGGCCGTGCGGTCAGGTGGCGAATTCCCGGCATTCGCGACCGCTGCTGCGGAACCAGGGGCCGCGTCAATAGGGATTCGTGCAGCGCTCACAGGGAGCGCAGGAATTGGAAGATCGCTTCTTTTTCCGGCGGCTTGAGCTTTTCAAATTGTTCGGTGACATGCGCGGCCTCGCCGCGGTGGCGCGCGATGGCATCGGGGAATGTCAGCGAGGCACCGTCGTGCATCAAGCGCGGGCGCAAGCGAACTCCCCACAAGGGAGCAGTGCGAATCTTGTTGCGGCTGCCCTCGAAATCCTGTTTGGAGAGATATCCGGACATTTGCCGGAAGACCTTCTGACCGTAGTGCTCGGGGATTACCTGTAAGATGCCGTCTCCAGTGCCCACGTCGTGCATGAGGAAGTCGCCCCAGGGATGAAAGGTGACGGAGCCGAGAGCGGGTGGAATGGTGAAGGTGCCGCCGTTGATTTTCGTTCCGGCGGGAGCGGTGGTCAGGGCCGCAACGTGGCAGGTGGCGCAACCGATCTTCTCAAAAAGAGCGAGCCCTTGCTGCACAACCGCGCTGCTGGCGAGCTGCGCGTCGCGCGCGGGCGCCTTGGTGGCGCGAATGAAGCGGGCGAAATGGTCAATATCGGCGAGGCCGTCCGGTCCGGGCGTGTCGTTGGGTTCCGAGACGGTATTGCAGATCTTGGTGACTTCGTCCGGCTGGAGGCGGTTGGTGATGCCCATTTCGTTGAGATAGGCATCGCCAGAGAACGACAGGAGGCTGGCGTGCTGATCCTTCCAGCCGAAGCGGCCCACGCCCATTTGTCCGGGCGCTTCGACGATCGGCACGAGGAGAACCTGACCACAGATTTTCCCGTGCGAGGTTTTGCATTGTTGTTTCGAAAGATCAAGGAGGGATTGATCGGCAACGGCCTCCACGAAACCGTCTCCCAATAGATTCAGAGAGAGACGAAACGTGCGGATGTTTTCGGTGTTCGGAACGCGTTCCTGGATTTCCTTGTCGGGGAAGGCCGCGTTGGGGCAAATCGCGCGGTCGTTGACCAGAGAGCGGCCGGCAATCACTTCGGTTCCGTGCGCGATGGGGATATTGGGAGTTTCGAAGCGGCCGCGCGGGCCGTTATGGCCGACGCGCAATTCCGTAACTTGAGAGGCCGCGCCGGAAACCGGGTTCTGGTGGCACTCGCGGCAAGACTGCGCGTTGTAAATCGGGCCGAGCCCGTCGGCGATTTGCTCAATCTCGTCGAACTTGGCTTGATCCGCCGTGTGAGTGGCGTCGTCCACCAGGCCGTTGGTCTTGTTGTCGAAGCCGGTGGGCGCTTCAGGGATCGGCGGCGCAAAGAAGAAAACAGAAAGCAAAAGCACAGGGATACCGATGAGGACTTTCATGAGTACCTCGGGCGGCCGGTTGACAGAATCTACGCGCAATCAGAACGAATGCCAAGTTAAAAAACGGCAAACGAAAAGCGCGCGACCGGTCGAGGGTTATTTGACGAATTGGGGCGATTCACCTTTGGACCACGGGTCATAGGTAACGCAGAGGCGAATGCGGCTAGTGACGGTCGGGTGATCGTAGGAAAGGAAGACTTGCAGGGGATTGGGGTCGGGGTCGACAAGTGCGGTTTCGCCGTAGTTCTGGAAGGATTGCGCGCAGGCCTGGCCGGGATCGGGAAGGATGCCGTGGGTGACTTCCAAACCATAGACATCTGCCTGGTGCTCCTGAAAACGGCTGAAGGCGCTGCCCATGGGATTGGAAAGGAAACCAAACAGGGCCAGGAGCAAGAGGAGCGCCGGGAGCGAAGCCCAATCGTCGAGGCCGCGGACGCCCCATCTGGCGCCGAAACGCGCGAGCAGCCAACCGATCGAGCGGTAGCCGAGATAGAGAAGAACGAAAAGCATGGCGGCCAAGAAAACAAATCCCTTCCAAATATGGCCAAGAGCGTAGTGACCCATTTCGTGGCCAAAATCGGCGACGACTTCATCCGGAGATTCCTGGGCGATGGCGGTATCCCAAATGACGATGCGCTTGGAAGCGCCGAAGCCGCTGACATAGGCGTTGGTGGCGATCGTCTTGTCGCTGGCCTTCATCCAAAACATGCGCTCGGGAGGGACTTCCTGGCCGGCGCGGCGGGTGACGCGCTGGAGTGGAGCGATGAGCTGCGGTGCTTTCACGGTGAGGGGCTCAAACGTATTGAACATGGGCTCGATGACGTAAGGGGAGATAAATACGATGAACAGAATGAGGGGCAGGGAGAGGGTCCAGAAATAGAACCACCAGCGCGCCGGGCTCTTGCGGATGACCACATAGAGCACCCAGACAAGAATGCCGCCGATGACGATGGCGAGGAATTGCGCCTTGGCCCAGTCTCCCAGCCACGAAGGCCATGATTGAACCGAGATTTTATAGAGCTTCAAGACCCACTCATCGAATATGTCGAGCGGCAGTTCGAGAACGCCGATGGTGATGACCAGGAACGGGGTAACGATAAGCGCCTGGACGAACCGGTTACGCGAACCTTTTTCCGCCCAGTCGCGGAACTTCGCGGAAAGTTTGCGGCTGAGGATGAACCAGAACACCAAAGGGCCGTAGAAAAGACCGAACACGGCGGAGGCGAAACGAATGCGGCTGCGGTTGCGGGCTTTCTGATAGAGGTCGGGTGGGAGAGTGTATTCGGTGATCTTGGTCGGAGGACGAGATCGTAGAGTGGATGAGGCGGATGAGGAATTTGTGGGGATTGCGCCCGGCGGCGAAGAGGCAGCGGGAGTAGAGGGCGATTGCGGCGAAGCTTCGAGAGAACCAGCACCGTAGAGCAGAAGAAGAAAAAAGAGGGCAAGGGTGACTTTTGTCACGGCATTCGCCAGATTGGAATGCGGGTGCATGTTGTGAAACGGAGTATAGCGGAAGCAGGCAGGGCAGCGGGCGCCGATCAAACTGCGGGATCGAGTTGCGGCGCCTCGCGAGGCTCGCGCTGGCGGCGGGAGGAGGCTCCCGCGGAGGCCGACCATTTGGTCCGAAGTTCTTCCGCGCGGCGGATAACGCGTTCGATGAGATCGCTGGAAGGCAGTTTCTTCGCAGGAATATCGGAAGTGGCGCCGTTCGGAGAAATCTCAAGCAACTGCAGTTTTTCGAAAACGGGTTTCATGGCGCGGTCCGGATTACGGAAAAATTCCGTGCCGCGGATACGCGTGAAGATCCAGCCCATGCGCTCGAGGACGGACTGGCGGTCCATGTCCTCTGGAAGTTTTTCGAGGGAATGATAGCGGTCGCCATCGCACTCGATGGCCAGGCGGCGGCCGGCGCCTTCGACGACCAGGTCGATTCGAAACGCGCCGACGCGCCACTGCGGAGCGACGTGATAGCCGGCGGCGGTAAGGCGCTTCATAACTTCGCGTTCGAAGGCGGACTGCGTGCGCTTCTCTTTTTCATCGAGCGCGCGCATGAGGCGGCTGGGGTCCTGCGCGTGCTCGATCAATTGGCGGCGAAGGTCGTCAGCCTTGAGGTCGTTGTTGGGACTGAGGGAATGGACAATCCACATCTGGTCGCGGGCGCGGCTGGCGGCGACGTTGAAGCGCTGCTTGAACAGTTCCTGGTCGCGGAGGGAGAGCGGGCCGTGTTGTGCCGTGTCGACGAGGGAGATGAAGATGACGTCGCGTTCGTCGCCCTGGAACTGAGCGGCGTTTCCGCAGAGGAGACGATGGAGTTCATAGCGGTCGGGCGAGAGATGGGAACGAAGGAGATTGTCAATCTCGATGGCCTGTTCATCGCCGACCAACGAGACCACACCGAAGCTCGTAGGCTGGCCGGCGTCGTTCTTTTTATATTCCGGCTGCTCGCTCGCCGCAACGAGGAGCGAGGCAGTAGCCAGGGCCTCCTGACGATTAATCTTGCCGTCGCGGCTCGACCCGGAGACAAAATAGGCAATGGTGTGTGGGCGGAGCTGCACGCGGCTGGCGTCGCGCAAGGGCTTGATGCGGTAGTCGTAGGAAATCAAGTTGCTGAACTGGATGATTTCCGGGACGCAACGGAAATGCTCGACGAGGCAAGTGGTGCCGCCAAAGGACTGGCGCGCGAGATCGTAAATGGAAATTTGACCATCGTAAAGATCGGCATTGGGGATGCCCGGGAGGTACTGGAAGATGAGGTTCTGGATGATGCCGAGATCCTGGCCGACGGCCGAAGGGCTGACTTGCTCGTGGTCGCCGACAACGAGGACGGTTTTCCCGAGATAGAGCGCGACGAGAGCCATGACGTCGCTCTGGCTGGCTTCGTCAATGATGACGACGTCAAAGCGGGTGATGCGCGGGTCGAAATTTTCGACGACCCGGGATAGAGGCATGACCCAGACGGGAACGGCGCTGCGGCATTCAGACATTTTCCTGGCCGCTTCGGCACGCAGAAGAGAAACGCGAATACCGTGGCCTTTGCCGATGCGGCGAATGGTATCCAGCCATCCAACGAGAGCCTGGCGCTGGCGCGAGGACGTGCGGCGGGCCTGAGCGGACCAGGCGCGCTTGTCAATGAGGCCGACGGTGACGCGGCGAAGCTGTTCGCGAAGTTTTTCGCTCTTGGTCTGGAGCGCTTCGAGGGAAACGCCAGCGCGGCGGTCCAGTTCATCGTTGAGCTGGCGCCAGGTCCAGGCCGCAGCGGGATCGCGGGGCGGCTCGCCGCGGCCATGCGCGCTGGTGCGATTGCGAATGGCGCCAGCCCAGGACGGCGCGGCGCTTTCGAGCTTCGCGAGCAGGGCGCGGCGGAGGTCGAGATCGGCCTGGCGGCTCTTGAGTTCCAGGAGGCGCTCGTAAGCCTCGCGGTAGTCGTTCGAATCCTCGTCTTTCACGGCGGCAAGAAGCTGGGAAATGACCTTCGAGGATTTGGCAAGACGAGCAGCGAGCTTGAGGCGGTTCTTGAGATCGCGGATTTCTTCCTCGAGCTGGAGCAGCTTCCGTTTTTTATAGCGCGAGTCCAGAATGGGAAGAAGAGTGTTCGTAACGGCTTTGCCGATGCGCACCAATTCTCCATCGGCGCCAACCACCGCAGGTTGTTCGGCAAGAAATTTTTCCCATCGAAAGCCAAGATCTTCGAGCTGCTGTTCGAGCGGAAGCCAGGTGTGCTCGTGCCAGCCGAGGCAATTCTCGATGGAATCACAGAATTGCATCAGCGTTTTTTCGACTTCTTCGCCCATTTCACTGGAAGGCGGAGTCCCGAGGGCCGCCACCTGACGGTCCCAGCGGCCGGCGAGTTCCTGGCGCAGGTTTTTGAGGTGCGCCAGCTTGCGCAGAGCCTGGAAATGCTCGGCAAGGCGCGGGGGCGCGTTCTTTACCTTTGCGGATTCGACGAAATGGCTCCAGGATTTATGCGTGAGAAGCGCGAAAGAACCGAGTTTGCCGCCGTTTTCAAGATGGCGGAGAATTTCGCCGGCAACGCGCTCCTGATCCTCGAGCGATGAACGGTCCGAAAGTTGCGGGCCGTAGTTGACGAACGATTCTTGCGCGTTGGCGGCTTCGCGGTGCACCAAGCGGACGAAGCGGACCAACTGATCCCAGGGTTGGCGATGCGCGTCACCGTATTTCCCGGCGTAAACGGCGGCGAGCTTCCACTTTTCGTTCCCGGAGAGAGGCTCGACGGATGGGGTTAGGCCGGCAGCGAGCGCTTCCAGCTCGCCGGGTGAGCCGTGCGATTCGCCCGGCTGCCAGAGATCGGAACGCAGATCCAAATCCTCCATGCCGAGGCGATTGCGCTCGCTCACGGAGGCTTCGAACTCTTCCGGCCGGGGCAGATCATGGAGCTCCGGGAGGTGGCCGGAAAGTTCGGCTTCGTCTTCGCGAGAGACGGAAACGTTGGTGCGGTACAGGTCGCCCAGCTCCCCGGGAGAGAGAGGCAAGGGAGCCACCGCAGCCACGGGGCTGGGAATCCAGCCGAGAGTCTCTTTTTCGTGAGCGACTTTGCGGGCGGCATCGGCCGGGGCCCAGGATTTTCCCGCGATGACGACGTCGCGATACTCGTCGGCGCGGGCGTCGCTAAACTGATTTCGGACATCGTCGAGCTTTTTCAGCAGTTCACCGCGCTCGGCTTCCATTTTCTTCCATTCGATTTCGAGCGAACCCGCATCGGCACGCGACAATCGTTCGGCGATCGAGCCGACGGCGCTTTCCAGTTGTTTGCGGCTGTCCAGGTCGCTTTCCAGAAGGCTGACGCACAGCGGACGCAGCTCCGGAACAATGTGATGGCGCACCATGCGCAACGCTTTTGTCGTATGGCTGGTGACGAGGACACTCTTTCCCTGGGCCAGCAAATGGCCAATCAGATTTCCGATGGTGTGAGTCTTTCCCGTGCCTGGAGGGCCTTGCACCAGCACGCCGCCATATTCCTCGAGTTGCTTGGCAATCCGAATCTGCTCGGGATTCGCGGGTTTGCTGAGAAGGACACCGGCATCGGCTTCGCTGTAGCGACTTGCCGAAGGATCGGATTCTCCGGTGTCAGGGATAGGAGATTCCTCACCAACGATATTCAAAAGGGACCAGGGGAGATCCTCGCGCGTTCGAAGGTCGGCCAGAATACCCTCGATCGCGGCGGCGAATCCCAGAGTGCGGGAGCGCAGGAATACAATCGGATCGCGCCCGATCCGGGGATCGTTCGCTTCACCGGCCGGCGCGCGGTTCTCGAGCAATTCACCGCGCGGCGAGAGCTGAACGACGAGGCGCTTCAGAAACCCGGAGGTCGCGCCATTGATGAGCGGATGAAAGCCTTCCTGCTCCAACTCTTCGCGGCAACGGCCGATGGCGCGCCCGTCCACGTCGCTCATGGATTGGAAGAGAGCGGAATAAAGTTCGACGGGGTGGTCGGCCTCCGAGAGAGTGAATTCCGGGACTGCGGCATTGAACTGAAGCTGCAGGCGCTGCAGGAGAATGGGATGGTAGATGCTGCCTTCGGCGCGGCCCCAACTGAGAATGCCGTCCCCGAGAACCAGCTCGACGCGTTCGGCTTCGCGGTCCATGCGGCCATAAAGCGAGTACAGGGTTTCGAACAGTTTCATCGCGGCGCGAGCAGGCTTTTCGTTCTTGGCCCATTCTTCGCGCGCCACTTTCCAACGCGACAAGGCAGCCAGGCGCGCCGGTTCGTCGGCGAAGCTGGCAATGCGTGTTTCGCTTTCGTGATGGGATTCATTCCGGGTAGCCGTGACGGACGGCTGCTCTCGTGACGGGTCGTCCCAACCCGCTTCAAGCCATGCGGCGATGGTGCTGGGAGGTTCAGGCGGAGGAGTCAGCACCGGGCGCTGGACTTTTAGAACGAATCCGTCGGCACTCGCGTCGCCGCCAGGAGACTCCGCGGCCTTGGCTTTCGCGGGACTGGATTTAGACGCGCCCCGTTTAACCGCGGGATGGTCCGGAAGGTCGCGCAACCAGAGACTCCAGAGTTGTTCGCGAATCTGGCGCTTGGCCGGATTGCGATGCTGGTTGAGGGCTTCCAGATAGCGGAAGACACGGGTGAGCTTATCCCGCGCAACGCGGAGTTTTTCCGGATTCATGACTCGCTGCCTCTATTCCCCCGGGGTGGGGAGGCTGGGCACGGCTGGTGAGACATTCAGGATACCAGCGTTTCCGAATGGCTTGTCAATAGAACCCGGGAGACTCACAAAAAGTTGGCGCCGGCGGACTAAACCGGGCGGCGAATTCCGAGCTTGCGCATGCGAGCTTGCAGCGTGGTGCGTTTCATGCCGAGGAGGGTGGCGGCGCCTTTGGGGCCGGCGATGCGCCACTGGGTTTGCTTGAGGGCGCGGAGGATGTGCTGGCGCTCGGCTTCTTCAAGAGTAGAAATGGAGGGGGCAGGGGACGTAGATGAGGGCAAGGAGGTGAAGGACGAAGAGGCTTCGGCGCCGGCAGCGGCAATCGCGGCGGCGGACTTGAGTTCCGTGAATGGGACCCGGAGTTCTTTGCCGGGGGAGAGGAGCACGGCGCGCTCGAGGAGGTTTTCGAGTTCGCGGACATTGCCGGGCCAGGAGTATTGCGTGAGGGCATCCATGGTGTCGGCGGGGATGTACTCGACGGCCTTGTTGAGGCGGCGGCTAAATCTCTGAACGAAATAGCGGACCAGGAGAGGAATGTCTTCGGCGCGCTCGCGGAGCGCAGGGATCTGAATGGGGAAAACGTTGAGGCGGTAAAAAAGGTCGCTGCGGAAGGATCGCTCGGCGACCTGTTTCGAAAGATCTTGATTCGTGGCGGCGACGACGCGAACGTCCACGCGCTGGGTGCGGTTGCCGCCGAGGCGTTCGAATTCCTGCTCCTGCAAGACACGCAAAAGTTTGGGCTGCAGCTCGAGAGGAAGATCGCCGACTTCATCGAGGAAGAGCGTGCCGCGATCCGCCAGCTCGAAGCGGCCGATTTTCTGGCTGATGGCGCCGGTGAAGGCGCCGCGTTCGTGGCCGAACAGTTCGGACTCGAGCAGGCCGCTGGGAATCGCGGCGCAATTGATTTTGACGAAGGTGCGGTCGCGGCGCGGGCTGAGATTGTGGATGGCGCGGGCGAAGAGCTCCTTGCCGGTGCCGGTTTCGCCGAGCAGAAGAACGGAGGTTCCGGCGGGTGCGGCGAGTTCCACCTGGGCAAGGGCGCGCTTGAGCGCGGCGCTTTCGCCGACGATTTCCTCAAAATTGAATTCCGAGCGGATTTCCTCCTCGAGGTAAAGCTTTTCTTCGGCGAGCTTGTTTTTCAGCGCATCGATTTCCTTGAAGGCCAGGGCATTCTCGACGGCGATGGCGATCTGCGCGGCCACCTGCTGCAGGAGCTCGACATCTTGCGGAGTAAACGCGTCGAAGCGGCGGCTGGCGAGATTGAGCGATCCGAAAGCGCGGCCCTGCGTGATCAGCGGGACGCAGCAAACTTGATCCAAACCTTCCTTGCGGAGAATGCGCATGACTTCGCTGGTGAAACGGTCCAGCTCCGCCCCGCGGGCCAGGAGCGGCTGCCCCGTGGACATGGCGTGTCCGGCAGGAGAGCCCTCGCGCGAGACGGTGATCTCCTGTTGGACGAGTCCCGGGTGGCCGGGAAAATCCAGCGCGTGGATTTTGAGAAGGCCGCTGGAAGAGTCGAGAAGGGCGAGGCTGGTGTAGTCATGATGGATGACGCGGGTGAGGGTGGCAACGATGCCGCGGAATAGCTCGGGTAGTTCGCGCGTGGTCACGAGGACGTTGTTGATCTCGAGAAGGACCTGGAGGCGGTCGCGCTGGCGGGCGAGTTGCGTTTGATAAGCCTGGGAAGTTTCGAAATTGAGGGCGTTGTCCACGGCGACGGCCACCAGACCGGCGACGCGCTGCATGAATTGGAGCTCGGTGTCGGTAACGCGCTGGGGCACGAGGCGCCCAAAGCCCAGGGCACCGAGGCGGCGCTGGGCAGTGGTCAGCGGGATGATGGCGAGGGAGCGAACGTTGTGCTCGCGGATTCGCTTGACGAATTCGGGGAAGCGCGTTTCTTCTTCGACGTCGCTAACGACAAAGGGCTGCTGCGTTTGCCAGACCCAGCCGGAAGGATTGCTTTCAACCGGAGATTCCGAGCCAGTGGTCTTTTCACTGGGAATGCGGCTTTCGAGGATGTGGAGGCGCATAACGTTGCGCGCAGGATCGTGAAGGACGAGGCTGAGGAAGTCGAAGTCAATGACGAAGTGCAGGCGCGCGGCAAGGTCGTGGAAAAGCGCGGGGAGATCGCGCTGCTGGGCGATTGCCTCGCTGACTTCGAGCAAGGCTTCAAGCTGGCGCCGGGAGTGTTCGAGCGGGGAGGTGAACGCCACTTCCGGCGGAGAAACGACGGGGTCCGCCATACGAGGCAGGATAACACCCGCGTCGGCGGGTGCTCAACTTAAGCTGTCGTCGGGCGCGCCGAGCGAAGTGAACCTCTGCGATGGTGCGGTCGGACACGCACGAGAATTCTCTAATCGTTTCCGAGCGCGACAAAGTTACAGATTTGGCCCTCGGAGCGCTTGGTAGAACCCCGGGAGGCGGCATCCAGGAAGAACGAGGGGATGCCGTCGAGAAGCGCGAAATTGTTGAGGCCGCAAGAATTAGCGGTAAATCGGTCGACCGCGACCGGCGGCGGGCAAGGAGCACCTGCGGGTCTTTTTCAGGCCGCAATTTCATTTCGGAACACGATGGAACGCAAAGGTTCGCAATCGAACGATTTTGGCGATGCGTGATACCGCCAACCCTCACCCAGAGAACACACGCGCGGTAGGCCAGACGGGGGATGGATTGACTCCAGACTTGCGACGCAAACTCCGGCAACTGCTGGTTGCAGTGTGCTTTGTTCTGGCGCACGTACTGCTGGACCGTTCCACGGTGGATTTTCAGATTTGGACGGAAATCAGCGCATGGTATCCCCCCACGGGGTTGGCGTTCGCGGTTTTGATTGGACTCGGGCCGAGTTACGCATTCCCCATCCTGATCGCCGAAGGCATCGCCTCGATCGTGAATTATCACCAGCCGGTACGCTCCTATATTTTTTTGGTGGGAAACATTGAATTCGCCGCCGTGTACACGGCGGCGGCGCTGCTACTGCGGCGCGTGGTCAAGATCGATCTTCGGCTGCGATCGGTGAGGGATATGATGTGGCTGCTGTTCATCGCCATTTGTACGTCGTGCGTGGCGGCGTTCGTAGGCACGGGGTTCCTGGTGGCCGATCACCTGGTTGCATCACGGCAGTACTTGCCGGCAACTTTGAATTGGTGGATTGGCGATGCCGTGGCCATCGGATCGATTACCCCATTTTGCCTCATCTACGTCTTGCCGGGGCTGCGGCGATTCGCGGGCTACGACGAGCTTGCGGGGACCGCGGAGGACCACGGAGCACGCACCGTAGGCAGACGCGAATGGCAGGGACTCGGGAGGACCGTGGAGTCGGGGCTGTTCACCATCAGCATCGTGGCGGTGCTTTGGGTGGCACTGAGCGGATATTGGTCGCGCGGAAACGAGTTGTTCTATCTGCTATTCCTGCCGCTGCTGTGGATGGCGGTGCGGCGCGGGCTGCGCGGGGCCACGGCGGCGATTCTGGCGATGGATTCCGGAATCATCGTGGCGCTGCGAATCTACCCGCGGGCCCCCAGCGAACTTACGGTGCTGCAATTTCTGATGCTGATTCTGTCTCTCGCGGGATTGGTGCTGGGCGCGCTGATCAGCGAGCGCGACACCGGCGAACAGCGATTGTCCGAAGAGGAAGGCCGGATACGGCTGCTGCTGGAATCCACCGGAGAAGCAATCTATGGAGTAGACACCAAAGGGGAATGCACATTCTGCAATCGCGCGATGCTACGGCTCTTGCGTTACGGTTCGCAAAACGAAGTGATGGGACGGAATATACATGACGTCCTCCACCACACGCGGCGCGACGGATCGCCATGTCCGCGGAGCGAGTGCGCGTTGCAGAAGGAATTCCGAGGCGGCAGAAGATTCCATTCGGCGGACGAACTGTTTTGGCGCGCGGATGGCACCAGTTTCGACGCCGAGGTGTGGTGTCACCCGCTGCTGCAGCAGGGCACGATGCTCGGGGCGGTCGTAACCTTCGTGGACATTACCGAGCGGATAAAAGCGCAAGAAGCCCTGCGGCAGGCCAAGGAAGACGCGGAAGCGGCGAACCGCGCGAAGAGCAATTTTCTGGCGAATATGAGCCACGAAATTCGCACGCCCATGAACGGGATTCTGGGAATGACCACGCTGACGCTTGAAACGAACCTGGACGAGGAGCAGCGCGATTACCTGAACATGGTGAAGAGTTCGGGGGAATCGCTGCTAACACTGCTGAACGATATTCTGGATCTTTCAAAAATTGAAGCGGGCAAGGTGGACCTGGAAATCGCGGAGTTCTCCGTGGAGGACTGCATCGAAGAGGCGCTGCAGCCGCTGGCACTGAACGCGCAGCAAAAGGGCGTTGACCTGGTATGGAATACGGGTCGGGACATTCCGGACATGGTGCGCGGCGATTCCACACGCTTGCGCCAAGTATTGATCAATCTAGCAGGAAACGCGCTGAAATTCACAAATGCGGGACAAGTGGCCATTTATGGCCGCCACGCCGGGAACACCGAAGATGGTTTGATGCTGGAATTCACGGTGATCGACACCGGAATTGGAATACCGGAGGAAAAACGAGAAACGATTTTTGAGGCGTTCGCGCAGGCGGACATGTCCACCACGCGGCGCTACGGTGGCACGGGGCTGGGACTTTCGATCTGCGAGCGGCTCGTGGATTTGCTGGGCGGGCGCATCTGGGTGGAAAGCGAAGAAGGACGAGGGAGCGAGTTTCATTTCACGATGAGAGTGTTCCGGGCGGCGGCGCGGGAGAAGAAGCTCAGCGGGACGCGGGACGGCGGGATCCAGCCGGCGGCCCAGCAAACGACACGTTGCGTTCTTGCGGTCGAGCGCAATCCGGTGAACCGGGAACTGCTGGAGCGCTTGCTGCCGGGCTGGGGGATGAAGGTCGTGACGACGGCTGGGGCAGAAGAGGCGCTGGCGCTGCTTGAGGAGTCGCGGCGCCTTGGCGAGAGTTTTTCAACCATTTTAATCGAGAAAGATCTGCCGAATCCGGGAGGGTTTGCGCTGCTAGCGGCCGTGCGCGAATCCGCGGCGCCTGAACTGCTCGCGATTCTCGTTCATTCGCAGCCGCTGGATGCGGCGGACAGGAATCAATGCGAGCAATTGGGCGTAACACGAACGATCCTCAAACCGTTCCGGCGCTCCGCGCTGTATGAGGCGTTGCAGGGAGGCCGTGGGGAGTTGAAGGAAACCCCCATACCGGCGGGAGCGAAACCGGCAGAAAAAGCGCGCGCCAGCCTGCAGATCTTGCTGGCGGAGGACAACGCCGTCAATCAGCGATTAACGTCGCGGTTGCTCGAGAAAATGGGGCACGTGGTCACGATTGTGGATAACGGACAGATGGCGCTGCGGCTCCTGTCGGAGCAGACCTTTGACCTGGTGGCCATGGATATGCAGATGCCGATCATGGATGGACTGGAGGCCACCGAAAAGATTCGCGCCGGCGAAAAGAAATCGGGAAGGCACGTGCCGATCGTGGCCATGACGGCGAACGCGTTCGAAGAGGACCGGCAAAGATGCCAGCGAGCGGGGATGGACGGGTACGTTACCAAGCCCGTCACCGCCAAAACGATTGAAATGGAGATTACCCGGGTGATGGCCGCGCAAGAGAAAGACGAGAATCACGTGGTCCCGCGTGCAGGATAGCCAAGGAACCGGAAACTGGGCCGAGCGCAACTCCCTCCAAGAAACCAAAGACGAGAAACGCCAAAGTACCGGGGACGATCCTAGCGGACAGAAAGTAGACATGCCGCGCCGAACGAATCAGGCGCTGCGCTTTCTGAGGGTGCGAAGTTCTCCCCAGAGTACGAATACAAAATAGACGGAGAGAAGAAGTAGTTCCGGCTCGACGGCGTGGCGATATTTTGCGACGGGATAGGCGAAATAATAAGGAACGGGATAGATGATGAGCGCGGCGGCGAAGAGAAACCAGCCACGGGGGCGGCGCGTTAGAGCAAAAAGAAGGCCGAGCCAGCCGCCCAGGGATAACGGCCAAAACTCCCAAGGCCGCCACCATTCGGAGGTTTGATAAAGCAACGGCGTGCCGTCCCAGAACCACCAGGCGCGATGAAGCGTCAGGTTGATAAATTCGGCCGGATAGCCGCGGACGAAACGAAGGCTGTCTTCTTTGTAGTATTGGATGTAGCCGAGTTCGCCCAAAGCGGCATATTTCCGAAACTCCGCGGGATTGGCAGTGGGATGCTTGCCGCTGTAACCCATTCCATTGCTCAGGTGATAGTTGCCGAGATGAAATTCGAACCAGTAGTTGCTGCGAATGAAAACTGGCTTGCCGAAGACGAGCTCGTTGCGAATCAACCAAGGAGAGACCAGGGCCGCGAAGAGCACGCCGGCAAGCGCCGCGGAGGCGAACCATGGACGGAAGGCACGATGATTCACGTAAGCGGCATAGAGGAAAGTGAACGGCATGACGCTAAGCAAGGCGGGATTGGTCAGTGCGATCAGGGCCCAGATCGCGCCGAGCCACAGCCAGAGGCTCCTGGTGTTTTTTTCTGCGGCGTCAAGCGTGACGATCAGGGCCACGGAGAGCAGAAGCGCACTGGCGGTAAAATCCCAAATCCAGGACACCGGCCAGCGGAAGAAGATGGGGCTCAGTGCCCAGATCCAGCCAGCCCAGAATCCCATCTGCGCACCAAGCGTGCGGCGACCGAGCGCATGAATGGCGATGCCCGTCGCCCCGGCCATGATGCATTGAAGCAGGAGCATCACCATGGCGGAAGCAACGGAATAGACTCCGAAGAAGCGGAAAACCAAAGCAACTAAATAAGGATAAACAGGGGCGATCCAGGCGGTGGGGCCGGTGTCCTGAAAAAACGGAGAGCTAAAGCCCTGGCCGCTGACGAGGCGCGCAGCGATGTCGCAGATCTCGGTGCCGAACGGAAGGATGGAATGCGGAGCGCAGAGGTAGGTTTTCTTCCACAGGACGAAACCGAAACGCATGACGAAGCCGGCTAGAAAAAGGAGTGTGTAGAGGGAATCGTAGGAAGCAGCGGATGCCGGCGCGGCCGACTGTTTGGGAGCTTCCAGGGAGAGGACGGGCATATCTTTGATTGTGAGAGATAGTCTCGAACGACCGCAAGGTGGAGTTGAAGAACCGCATTCCTATCCGCTACCCCGTTGCGCCGAGGCTCCCTGTTCGGCGGCAACCGGGCCCCTGGTCAAAGAGCCATGCCAGTGGAGCGGACTCGTTGCCTCGCTTCGAACGAGTCTGATTTGATTTTTCTCATTTGTCGGCGGGGAATCCGTCCGCCTTCCACTTTGGCGTCGAGCGGATCGCCCGGGCGGAGTCCCAGCGTGTGGCGGATCGGACTCGGCAGCACAACCTGTCCTTTGGTGGAAACCTTAATCTGCATGGTAAGACTATCTTACCTTTTTCCCCTGGCGACGGCCGCCGACGGTACCGGGTTGCGGAGGCCAGACGAGATTGCTTCTCCCAAGGGCAATGACGCGCCCCCCTTTGGAAGGAAGAACAGTTGCCGAACGGAGTAGTTCGAGGTTAGATGGCGCGCACGGTAAACTCAGAGCGCGATGGCTTTGACATTGGCCAAGGCTAGGCACTCAAATCAGCGGCTTGATCCGGGCGAGTGCTTCGAGAAAATTCTGGATAGGAAGAAATGAAACCGCGCTTACAGGTGATGAAATTTGGCGGGACGTCGGTGGGCGATGCGTCGTGCATTGCCCGCACGGCGCAGATCATTGCACGGGCCGCGCGAGAGAGCGGCTGCGTCGCGGTGGTTTCGGCGATGAGCGGCGTGACGAACCGGCTGATCGAGGCGGCGAAGAACGCGCAAGCGGGAAATGCAGGCGCGGCTGCAGCGGTCGTTGAGGAGCTGAGGCAGCAACACGAAGCTGCGCTAACGAGCTTACTTCCTCGGGAGGAAGAACGGGCGCGCATTCGGCGGAGAATGGAAGAAGTGCTCGCCGAAGGACGCCGGCTGTGGGAGGGCACGGCGCTGTTGCGGGAACTCACGTCACGCACCCTCGATGCGATTTCGAGCCTGGGGGAGAGGCTCTCCGCGCCGCTGGTTGCGGCCGCGGTGCGGGAATTGGGCACGCCGAGCGAAGCGATGGAGGCCACGGAATTGATCGTGACGGACGCGTTTCATGGAGGCGCGGAGCCGTTGATGGAGCTGACGCGAGAGAAATCACAGGCGCGGTTGCGGCCGCTGCTGGAAAAAGGAATTGTGCCGGTGGTGACGGGCTTTATCGGCGCTACCGCAGAAGGGCAATTGACCACGCTGGGGCGGGGAGGCTCGGATTATTCGGCGACGATTCTCGGCGCGGCGATGGACGCGGACGAGGTGATCATCTGGACGGACGTGGACGGCGTGCTGACGGCGGACCCGCGGCTGGTGGCGGAAGCGCGCACGATTCCGGTGATCTCGTATCGCGAGGCAGCGGAGCTGGCGTACTTCGGCGCGAAAGTGCTGCATCCGAAAACGCTGAACCCGGTGGTGCAAGCGGCGATTCCCGTGTGGATTCGCAACAGCTTTGCTCCGGAGCGGCTGGGCACAAAGATTACGCCGGAAGGGCGCAGCATCGGGGGCGGGGTGAAGGCGTTGACGGCCATCCGGGATGTCACGCTGATCAGCGTGGGCGGACCGGGGATCGTGGGATTGCCTGATGTTTTGGGGCGGACGTTTTCCACCACGGCGGAAGTGCGCGCGAATGTTCTGCTGATTTCGCAGTCCTCTTCGCAGAACGATATCTGCTTCATTGTTTCCACGGCGGACGCGCAGCGGACGGTGGAAGCGCTTCGCAAGGAGTTCGCGCATGACCTGGCGCATCACAAGGTGGAACACATCACCGTGGATTCGAATGTCGCGATCGTGGCCGTGGTGGGAGAAAACATGCGCGGAACCCCGGGAATTGCTGGAAAGACGTTCAATGCGCTGGGACGCGAAAACGTGAATCTGATCGCCATCGCGCAGGGATCGTCGGAGTCCAATATTTCGTTCGTCATCGAAGAGAAAGCCGTGAAAACGGCGCTGATCACTACGCACCGGGAGTTCGGCCTGGACGCCCCGCCGAATTGAAGGAATGGTAGGCCCGTGGGGACTCGAAGATTGAATCTACTTTCACAAGTCCTGAGTTGTCAAAGGCGTAGCGCCGCCACCCTTCCTCATGGGGACCGACTTTGGGGGCAGAATTTCGACCGTCTGGGCCAAGTTGTCGAAATGGCAGAATTGGGAACGAGAAACTGAAGGCTGTTCAATCGCGATTCCGGTTGGGGACAACGCAGCGCGCCCTCGCTGCTCACGTCGTTAAGGCGGCAGACTCCAGCATGGGCACGACGCACATTCAAGTGACTTAAAAACTGGCTGTCCTTTGGTACTACACCTAAGGGCCACCTGTACTAGCGACTCACGCCTAGAAGAATTTAATACTCACAGCACTGACAGCACTCAGGTAATCGGGCCCTGTACCCATCTTGGCCGTTCAAGTCAGTTTAGGAGCTCAGCGCATGTCCGGTATTCATGAAACAAAGGGCACCTCTAACAGCGGCGTCCTCAAAACGACCACATGGGGCGCGCTCATCGCGTTCTCTGCCACGATCATGGTGGCGGGTCTTGTCGGTTACAACCCTTGGTCACAAGCTGGCAACCTGGGCGGTCCGAATGCCAGTATTGCGGACAAAGGATTGCCGACGGCAACCCAGCCGACACTGTCTGCCAAAGGCAGCCCTTCTTTCGGTCATTTGCAGGGCAAAGCCCCAGCCTTCCACGGCAAGCCATCGCCGGCCGAAACTGGAGTGGCGCCAGTCTACGTTTCGACGGCTGCTACCCCTAAGAACCTTATCCGCTCGAATCAGGCTGACCTTAGCCAGGCAAGTGCTCTGAACCATGACATCGGCGCCGATTCTGCCAGCGTGGGCCCCGACGACGACCAGTCCGGCTTAGTTGCAAAGCTCGCCCCGGACCTAAAGGGAGTCGACCCCGAAGCCTCGATAGACGTTATCGTCCAGTTCAAGAATGACGCGACGGACCTGACGGCCGATGGCGCCACCGCAAAAAGCGACCTGCCCCTGATCCACGCCCAGTTGGTCAACGTCAAAGGTGGCAGCCTGAGCAGCCTGGCCTCCCATTCCGGCGTGGCATACATCTCTCCGGATCGCCCTGTGGCAGGTGCCCTCGATCACGTAGTCACTGCTGTAAACGGAGACCTTGCCTACGCCAGCGGCTGGAATGGCACGGGCATCGGAATCGCTGTCATTGACAGCGGTGTCGGGAGCGCTTATGACCTAAACACCGACGACAATCAATCGTCGCGTGTCGCTTATGCTCAGAGCTTTGTGTCCGGCGACTCCTCCACCAACGACGCGTTTGGCCACGGAACGCACATTGGCGGAATCATCGCGGGGAACGCCTACGCTTCCTCGACGTCATACTATCCGGGCGTCTACCGCGGCATCGCGCCAGAAGCAACAATCATCAATCTCCGCGCGCTGGATTCCAATGGCGCCGGCACAGATAGTTCCGTGATCTCGGCGATCCAGGAGGCGATCAGTCTCAAGCATACCTACAACATTCGAGTCATCAACCTGTCCCTGGCCCGCGGGGTCTATGAAAGCTATACGCTTGATCCGCTCTGCCAGGCCGTGGAATCCGCATGGAGAGCAGGAATCGTGGTCGTCGTCGCCGCCGGCAATATGGGTCAATACAACGGTGCCGGCACAAACGGTTACGCCACAATCGGCGCGCCGGGTAACGATCCGTACGTGATAACGGTTGGTGCGACCAACACGCACGGTACGGGCTCGCAAGCAGCTCAGACGATAACAAGCTACAGCTCAAAGGGTCCCACGTCGTTCGATCATATCGTCAAGCCCGACCTCGTGGCCCCAGGCAATCAAGTGGTCTCACGCATCGGCTCTCAGGGCAACTCGCTAGTGGCCTCGTACCCCGAACTCGCCGTCTATCCGTGCAACTCTTCGCGAACCATCTGTGGAGCAACATACGGCAGCGCTCGATACATGCGTCTCAGCGGCACCAGCATGGCGACGCCAGTGGTTAGCGGCATCGCGGCCCTCCTGCTGCAGAAGACACCCTCACTCACGCCCGATCAGGTGAAGGCTCGATTGATGAAGACCGCCTGGAAGGGGTTTTCTTCCTCCACAACCGCCACGGACCTCGGCACAGGCATTGTCTACAGTATCGAGCAGGACCTCTTTGCGGTGGGAGCTGGCGCGGTGGACGCTTCTGCTGCACTGGCCAATACCGATCTCGCTCCCTCGAACGTGGGCGCCGCAAAGTCCCCTAAAGTCACATATGACTCGTCGACGCACACGGTCTCAATCGTGAGTGATTCCTCGGTGGTTTGGGGCAACTCCGTGGTCTGGGGCGATTCCGTGGTTTGGGGCAATTCCGTAGTCTGGGGCAATTCTGTAATCTGGGGAAATTCCGTGGTTTGGGGCGACTCCGTCATTTGGGGTAACTCCGTCGTTTGGGGTAACTCCGTCGTTTGGGGCAACTCCGTGGGCCGGGGCCGCCACAAGGGAGGTATGGGAGATCGGCAGTAGGCGGGCAATAGGCGCAAGTAACGAGAGGAGGAATCGAGAAAATGCCAAGCCTAGCCAAAGCCTACATCGCAATGATCGCCGCACTTGCCTCGGCCGTACTTGTTGTCGTGACCTCTCGATGGAATCCGGAAAACCTTGTGCACTTCGTCCTGTTCTTCGCGCTGGCGATGGTGGCCTCTGCAATGAAGATCCGCCTGCCGGGCTTTAAGACGACGATCTCCGCGAACTTTGTCTTCATTCTGACCGGAATCGCCTTATTCAGTTTTGGCGAGACCGTGGTGATCAGTCTGGGAGGGGCCCTCGTACAATCCCTCTGGAAGACGCATCAGCGGCCGAGGCCAGTGCAGGTGCTTTTCAATGCGGCATGCTTGACGGTTTGTACCGCGGCGGCATTCTGGGCCTCGCACGGAGTTTTGGCAACACTGGGTTTGAATTCTCTCTCCGCGATGATGGTCCTAGGAGCCTGTGTGTATGTTGTGTTGAATACCGGGCTCGTCTCGCTGGTCATCTCCTTGGCGGAGGGACGTCCCCTAAGAGAACTCTGGTCGTCTTGCTATGAATGGACGTTCCCGTACTTTCTGGTGGGCGCGGCCGTGGCTGGTCTGGCTAGCGCCGCGAGACATGGAACCGATCTAAGCGTAGCGTTGCTGGTTGTGCCGGGGATGTATTTTGTTTACGTCTACTACCGGATGCACATCGTCCGCGCCGTGCTCGATGATATTTCCAACGTGAGCCAGGAGAACGAAGCCTTACTTGCTGGTTCATCTCAAGGCCGCTAAGCTCATTTCCTGGCATCTTTGTTAGCACCTATGAAAATGCCTAACTAGCATTCCTCACGCGTCACGTCCGGTTGTAGCGGAGCAAGAGCTGAACCCGAAAGGCTACCACTGCAAACGCCAGAAATTGCTGCAGCGAGAAAACTCGATGCCCAGGTCCACTTCCTTTGCGCCAACGGGGGCTTGGAGCTTGGAAGCAACGGCTTGGATGTGGCCGTCCGCGATAAGGACATCCGCGGCGGGCTGCAAGCGCTGCCCATCGAAGATGCGCGCGCCGCGAATGAGGGTGGCAGATGGTACTGCGTGGTTGACCTGGGAATCGACGCGGGCGTGAACAAAATGCGGTGCAACGGCGAGGGCGAGAGCAACGAAGCTGAGAAATAAAGCGCGGGTCGGTTGGTAGGTGAAAAGACGCACGAGTGCCTCCTGCGGATGGTCTCACGGGAATATACGTGCGCGGGAGGGCGAAGATTTCACGTCCACGGAAGTGCCGAATGGGTTCTAAAGAACGCAGTGTTGTCGCTATTGCGGCCGATAACTTCCAGGTTGCCGTCATCCGGCCACGGTGCTAAGTGCTCGAACCAGATCGGTCCAAAGGTCCTCGACGGCCTCGATACCCACGCTCAGCCGCAGCAGCGCCGGGGGTAGGTGCTCCTGCCCAGGTATGCTGGCCCGCCGTTCGATAGTAGACTCGACCGCGCCCAGGCTAGTGGCGTGTTGGATGAGCTGCAGTCCGACGCACACGGCGTCGGCGGCGGAGGCGCCGCCACGCACGTCGAACGAGATAATCGTGCCGAAGCCCTTGAGTTGGCGTCGCGCGGCCGCGTGAGTTGGGTGGCTCGCCAGGCCGGGATAGCGCGTCAGAGTGACGTTTGGATGTCGCGCGAGGCGCTCGGCCAGTGTCGTCGCGTTGCACTGCGCCCGCTCCAGCCGCAGTGCCAGCGTCCTAGCCCCGCGGACCGCGAGAAACGTTTCGAGTGTGCCGGGTGTTGCACCCGCGAGCTCGCGGGCCTGCCGTAGCGCCGCCAGCAGGTTCGCGTCGCGCACGGTGACGACGCCGCTGAGCAGGTCCGAGTGTCCACCTATGAACCTTGTCGCCGATTGCATGGCCACGTCGGCCCCGAGCGCCAGTGGACGCTGATTGAGCGGCGTAGCGAAGGTGTTGTCCACGCCTAGGATCGCACCACGCTTCCGCGGTGCGGCGCAGATGTCGTCCAGGTCAGCCACGGTCAGCAGCGGGTTCGAAGGCGACTCCAGCCAAATCAAGTCGGCCACGCCACACATCTCGATCCAGCGTGCGGTGTCGGCCACGGCGACGCGATGCACGGTCCACCGGCCGCGGCTTTGGCCAGCTTTGGCGATTCCCGCGACAGCTTGGTAGCAGTCGTCCGACAGGGCCACGACCGAGCCTGTGTGGAGTTGATCGAAAATCGCCGCGATTCCCGCCATGCCGGAGGCGAAGGAGACCGAAGAGCCACCTTCGAGGCCGCCGACGATCTCTTCCAGTGCCTCCCAGCTCGGCGTGCCGTCGTCGCGAGAGTACGCACGGCGCTCGCCCAGCACGAAGTTCGACGCCGGGCATGGCGGCACGTTTAGCGGCGAGCCCGGGCGCCGGTCCCGTCCTGCCGAGACCAGCCAAGATTCGACCGAACCTAGATCACTGGAGTTGTGCCCTGTCCTGTCCCTCGATGTCATTGCTCGATCTTAGCAAATGGCATGGGGCTCGGTCCTTCTGGGAAACACGACCGTTGATGCCCTGGCGGTGGGGATCGAAAATTGAATCTACTTTCACAAGTCCTGAGTTGTCAAAGGCGTAGCGCCGCTGCCCTTCCTCCAATTGGTGTCAAATAGCGTCAAAACATAAGATACTGGTCCGGCAATCCGACCTACCCGGGATTTGGCCTGCGACGCCATAACTAGATCGCTTTGACGTGAATCCCAGCGCGAGTTTACGCTCGTCAGATGTCAGACGCCGAAACTAAACAGCCTTGGCACCATTACCGCGACGCGATGAGTGCCAGTACGAAATTGATACAACGGGATGATAATGAAGGGGCTCTTCGTTTACTCGATGACGCGATTGCAATAGCCATGCGCGAGCAGGAAAACCAATGGGTGCTCACCCTCAGCCATCATGCTGCTGTGGTCTCGAACTTCCTCGGAGACCTGGAACGCGTGAAACACTGTTACCAGCAGTCTCTCTCGTTCAATCCAGAAAATCCCTGCGCACTGCTCGGCTTAGCAAACGTTCTAAAGGAGCAAGGCGAGCCTGAGCTCGCGAAGAGCTACGCGGCCCGATGCTATAAGTCACTCATGCATGGTGACGACTTTCTGAAAGACGCCCTACTCGAAACGCTTCTCAAAGAGTGGCCCGATGTTGCTGATCAAACCTGAGGCCCTCCGGTTCACATGCTCATCAAAAAAATTCCCAAAATAATTCCTCCCCGTTCGCGGGTATGCCTAATCAGAGCCGATAGTCAAACACCTTCTTGGAAAAAAGACATCGGTCGCCAATTCCGAGTGGGATACTACAGCCGCAAGGATGGACTGGATTGCATCTGGCTAGTAAACGAAAGCGGGACATATGAGCAGACTACGGACCGAAGATTCCTGCTGAAATACTTCGACGTGGAACACTTGTCTCAAGAGAAGAACTTTTATGGCCGAGGGAAGCACCGTCTGCGAAAAATACGCGTTCTAACTCCTTTGGAACGGCTCAATGGCAGATCCTCCATAGAGGCATACGAAGGAGCGAAGGAAATTTGGCAAAAGGACGACCCCGACACCGTACGCTCGGTCATAAACATCTTGCTCCACGGTCAGAGGGTATTGAACAGAGCTGCCGCAGCCTACGCGTTGAATCTTACGCACGGAAAAGCTGCCATCCCAGCGCTAGAGAGGTCCGTTGGAAACAAGCGAGAACATCCCAAGGTCAGAGGACAGGCTGCTGAATCACTAGCGCACAACCACCGAGCAAAGTCACACGATATTCTCCGAGTTAGTCTCAACGACCCATCCAAGGAAGTCCGTTTCTGGTGCGCTTACTCTCTTGCTCAGATGGCTGACGAAGAGGCGCTCGTTCCTTTGAAGAAGCTCGCTGAAAAGGACCATAGGATCGTAAAAGGCTTTTGGGCTGTCAGCAAAGAGGCAAATTGGGCTATTCGTGAAATTCGGAAAGCGATGAGGGAGCGTGGGAGACGGCGTAAGCCTTGCCTCTTCTGCTCAAAGAAGCGGACAAAACAAGCTTCTTGGATGTCACATGCCTAGTAAACGCGCTACCGGACACCCTTCGAATTCGCGGTGATTTACGGCCGACAGGCCGCAATATGGTGTCGGTATCTTACTGCTAGCAAATGACTTGGCATGATCGAGATCCAAACGCCGCCGTCTGCCGCCTCGACAATTCATTAAGTTCATGTCCAGCAACGAGATCAATTCTCCGGGACGTGGGGTAGAAACCCACACCTCCATTCAAGCTGCGCGTTTTTCGTCTAAGTGGTTTACTTCCAATTTGCCCCCGAATTGCCAATACGGCAGTGCGCGCGCTCGCACACGGTACAAGTCCAACAGACATTCTCTGGTGGGGCAGCTAACGAAGCCGGGTTTTCTCATAGTGCTCCACATCCCGGGTAGCACAGTCAGAAGATCAATTTAGCCGAAGCCCTAAATAAATGCGTTCAGGATTGCCAGGGGTTAACTACGGCCACACCTGTGGGCCGAAAGTGATCCACATTTCGGGTCACAACCGTCATGCCGTGAACAAGGGCAGTGGCCGCGATGAGAGCGTCACGATCGGAGCGAGGACTGGGCACGTGGAGCGCGGCGCACCGCTGGGCAACAGCAGTATCAATGGCAAGGATGCGACCGTCGAACGCGGGCAAAACATGGCCAACCATCCAGGCTCGAAGAACCGCGCCCTGTTTCGGGTCACGCCGTTCGATGAGGAGAATTCCTATCTCCAGCTCCAATATTGAGATCGCACATAGGTAAAGGCTCGCAGCGGGAAGCGCCTGGGCCCACTTTCTGACGCCGCGATCCGCCTTCTTAGCTTTTCTTAACTCGGAAACTACATTGGTATCGAGGAGATACATCAGGACAAATCTGCCAGCTGGTGGAGATTGCCTTTCATGCGAGGCGGCTCAAATTCAACTTCAGCGGCATGTGGCATTCCCAACAGGTCCACAATGCTCTTCTGCCCCTCGGTAAGCTTCTGGTATTCCTCAACAGTAAGTAGCACGTGAGACGGACGTCCTCGGTCAGTGATGAAGACAGGACCGCGTTTGGCCGCTCTCTTCGCCCTGCTTGTGTCCTGATTAAACTCTCGGCTGGATAGTTTGGTAGTGGCCATGAAAGCCGTCCTTAATGTAGAAACGTATCTACATTGTAGCCAAGACTTGAAAGGTACGCAACATGGTGGCCAGGCTTGTCGCCAAACCTTCATTTACGGATTACGGAAGGGTTGCCCGTCATTCGACCAGAAATCGAGCACAATGGCCCATCATTATCCCGAAAGATGCATAATTGCGGAAGTCATGCGTCGCTCTCTCCACTTTGCCTTGATGACCGCGATGTGGTTCCTGGCTCTTGCCGCCGCACTCACTTCGGCCCGTTACTTCCTTGTGCCGCCGCGATTGCTCCTATCGGCTGAAACTCTTGCCCTCTCACGACATCACGTTTGGATCTTGCTGCATATCGCCGGAGGGATCGTAGCCATAACCGTCGGACTATTCCAATTTGTAGGCTCGCTGCGCGATGCGTATCCGACGGTACATCGTGCGATGGGTTATCTGTATCTGAGTGCTGTCTTTTTGGCGGGTTGCGTGGGCTTGGGGCTTTCGCCGGACACTCCTGTGTTCGCCGCTCACGGGTTGACCGATCTCACTGCAATCGATCTTTCAATGCTGGGGCTCAGCCCGTCATTTCTCGGCTACAGCGCCTCTTCGAGGTTTTCAGCGGACCAGTTCTTTCTCGTAATGGTTGGGTTCGGGACTCTCGCCCTAGTGTGGTTGTTGACAGCCGCCCTGGCCTTCGCCCGCGCGCGTCAGCGGCGCTTCGACGAGCACCGTGCGTGGATGATGCGCAGTTATTCTTTGACTTTCACTGCGGCCACCGTGCGCTTGTCTGGCCTTCCGCTCCTCGTTCTCACGCGTGACCCGGTCGTCGCCATCACTTGCGCGTTTTGGAGCTGGATTCTGAACCTTGTGGTGGCTGAATGGTTCATCCGCCGTCGGTCCGCTGTCGGCGCGCCCAACCGTCTGACGCAGACAGCTTCGTGATGCGTTTCGGGGGCACCCAGGCCAGCAACGCGACGCCCCTCGAACACGCCAGCATTTAGTTGCAAGCCCCGAGGTGCCTGGCGGATTGTCGGCAAACAGGAAGTAATCGGGGTTAGTTGCGGTTAGCCCGTGACTCGGGCGCGAATCATCAAGAAGGCGTCCGTAAAGCAGCAGTGGTCGATTTCGCTTCGACGAGTACACGGTCCTATCAGAAGCCAGGCCCATCCGACGATCAGCTCTTTCAATAGAGAGAGTCATTCCTCGCGCAGAAGTATCGCGGGATCAACCGACAGCGCGCGTTGCGCCGGAATCCACGTAGCGATTAGCCCCAGCAACGCCATCGCGAGAACAGTACCTGTCAATACCAGGGGATCGCGCGGCGTGGCCTGATACACAATGAAAGCCAGAACCTTCGTCGCAAGTAGACCCAGAACCAATCCAACCCCCGAACCAGTCGTCA